>Ga0209692_10001060_pt1 | contig 42566 bp, 44 predicted proteins | sample tdDd472_FD_187129 | JGI IMG/M metagenome (GOLD analysis project Ga0209692, IMG submission 187129) | Marine sediment microbial communities from the Atlantic coast under amendment with organic carbon and nitrate - tdDd47.2 (SPAdes)... | ecosystem: Environmental > Aquatic > Marine > Coastal >...
CACAGTGGGCGCGCTGGCTGAGAATTTGCCGATTTCGCGGCCCGCCGTTTCGCAGCACATGAAAATCCTTCTCGACGCCGGCATGGTCACGGCGCGCTCCGTAGGAACAAAAAGAATATATGAATTGAACGTCGCGGCGTTCATGCCGCTCAATATCTGGCTCGACCAGTTCTGGTCGGGCGACTGAAGCCGAGCCCCGCCGGTTTCAGGCCGGGGCCCGGGCCTCGAAAACCTAATGGCGCGTTTCGACGCGAATTCGCTCGATTTCCTCTTTCACGCGCAGTTTTTCTCTTTTCAACTGGGTTAGCTCGACTTGATCGGGTACGGGGCGGGACATGGCGTGGGTGATTTCAGTTTCCAAATTCCCGTGCTTGCGCATGAGAGACTCAAGATGAGCTTCAAGGGACATGAGAAAGCCTCCTTCCGTGTTGTCCGTCCACCACGGGACGGAAGAGGAATGGTGACATGAATTCCGGTTTCTGTCGAACATCCAACTGTGGAAATTGGTGAAGAATTATTGCAAAGAGTGAACCGATCGTAACCGTTGGAACATGGCGAATGGCAGGCCGTAAAAAAACAAGAAGGATGTGCCATGTCTGATCAGGATCAAGCCGATCTGCGGCTGCAATTCGCGCGGCTGAAACAGGAACATGCTGACTACGATGCTGCGATCGACGCGATGACCGCGGTCGGCTGCAACATGATGCAGATCCAGCGGATGAAAAAGAAGAAGCTGGCCATCAAGGACAAGCTTCAAAAGCTGGAAGACCAGATCATTCCCGATATCATAGCCTGACCGGAACGGACCATGTCTGCAAAAGTCGCCATCATCATGGGCAGCCAGTCCGACTGGCCCACCATGCGTCACGCCGCCGAAATCCTCGAAGCGCTCGACGTCGCCCATGAGGCGCGAATCGTTTCCGCCCATCGCACGCCCGACCGCATGTACGACTTCGCCAAATCGGCGAAGGACGAGGGCTTTTCCGTGATCATCGCGGGGGCCGGCGGCGCGGCGCATCTGCCCGGCATGGTCGCGGCGCTGACGACGCTTCCCGTCCTCGGGGTCCCGGTTCAGTCGAAAGCCCTGTCGGGGCAGGATTCGCTTCTGTCGATCGTTCAGATGCCGGCGGGTGTTCCCGTCGGCACGCTTGCCATCGGCAATGCGGGTGCGACCAATGCCGGCCTGATGGCCGCATCGATCCTGGCGCTTCATGACGAGGCGCTGGCCGAACGCCTCGCCGCATGGCGCGCCGAGCGCACCGCCGCCGTCGCCGCGACGCCCTCCGACGAGGAAATCGGCAAATGACGCTTCGCCGCGGCGCCACGATCGGCATCATCGGCGGTGGGCAACTGGGACGGATGCTCGCAATGGCCGCCGCCCGCCTCGGTTTCCGAACCTGTGTCCTCGAACCGCAGAAGGATTGCCCGGCGGCGCAGATCTGCAACGACCAGATCGTTGCAGCCTATGACGATGTCTCCGCCCTGCGCCAGCTCGCTGATCGCTGCGACGTCATCACCTATGAATTCGAGAATATCGATCTCGACGCGGCGCGATGGCTCGCCACCGTCGCCGATCTGCGCCCCGGCGCATTGGCCCTGGAGATCGCCCAGGACAGGCTCTCGGAAAAGACCTTCCTCAATGACAACGGCATCGCCACTGTCGCATTCCGCAATGTCGCCGATGCCGGCGGGCTCGCCGATGCGCTTGCGGAATTCAGCGGCAAGGGCATCCTGAAGACCCGCCGCCTGGGCTATGACGGCAAGGGCCAGATCCGCTTCCGTGGCGACGGAACCGACCCGAGGCCGGAGGACGCGCTCGAAAGCCTCGGCAACGTCCCGGTCATCCTCGAGGAATTCGCGCCCTTTACCGCCGAAATCTCCGTGATCGCGGCGCGCGGCGCGGACGGAACGGTTGTCTGCTTCGATCCGCCGAAGAACGTGCATGAGGACGGCATCCTCGCCACCTCCACCCTGCCGAGCGGCGTCGACGCGGCCATCGAGGCGGCGGCGAAGACCGCAGCAGGCAAGCTCGCCGGCGCGCTCTCCTATGTCGGCGTGCTCGGGCTGGAATTCTTCGTCATGCAGGATGGAAGCCTGCGCGCCAATGAATTCGCGCCGCGCGTGCACAATTCCGGCCACTGGACAGAAGCTGCCTGCATCGTCTCGCAGTTCGAGCAGCATATCCGCGCCATTGCCGGCTGGCCGCTCGCCGACGGCGCCCGCCACAGCGACTGCGTGATGCATAATCTGATCGGCGGCGATATCGCCCGCATTCCGGCGCTCGCCGCCGAATCGGGCGTGCTTGTCCACGATTACGGCAAGAGGGAAAGCCGCACCGGACGCAAAATGGGGCATTTCACGCGTCTCTCCGTCCGGATCGGTTGACATTCACCGGCGATTGCGGTTATCCACCGCTCCACTGGTTTTGCGCGCCTTCCGGCGCGTTTTTGTTTGAGCCCGCGAAGGGCACCATAGGCGATAAAATGAAGATCAAGAACTCGCTCAAGGCGCTGAAGTCCCGCGACCGCAACAACCGGCTCGTCCGCCGCAAAGGCCGCGTCTACATCATCAACAAGCAGAACCCGCGTTACAAGGCACGTCAGGGCTGATCGCCCATGGCCGCCACGCGGTCGCGCCTCACGCATTTTTGCCTTTGACGTTTGCATGGCGGGATATAGTTTATCCCGCATGCGAACCTTTTTGCGTTTAACCGCCCTCGCCTCCATTCTGGCGCTCAGCACGCCGGCGCTCCGCGCCCAGGACCAGGCCCAGGAATTCGAGGAACCCGGCCTCGAAGAGCCGTTGCCGATTCCCGAGGAAAACCTCACGCCGCAGCCTCCCGTCTATGACGATGTGCCGCTCCAGGCGGAATCCGAAAAGACGCGGATCGACGAACTCTTCGACAAGCTGAAAAAGGCGCGCGATCCGCGCTTTGCCAAGACCATCGCCGATGGTATCTGGTCGGAATGGTTCCGGTCCGGCAGCGCCACGGTCGACCTGATGCTGGGCTGGGCCAACGATGCCTTCGAGGAAAAGAAATACAACGTCGCGCTCGACTATCTTGACCAGGTGGTCACTCGCGCGCCGGATTTCGCCGAGGGCTGGAATCGCCGCGCCACGCTGCATTACTCCATGGACAATTTCGCCAAGTCGATGACCGACATCGAGAAGGTGTTGGAGCTGGAGCCCCGGCATTTCGGCGCGCTGGCAGGCCTGGCGACGATCCTGGAGCGCACCGGCCGCAAGGAAGCCGCCCTCAAGGCATGGATGCGCGCGCTGGAAGTCTATCCTGCCATGGGGTCAGCGCAGGAAGCGGTGATCCGCCTGTCGGACGAACTCGCCGCCGATCCCGTCTAGCCAGCCACACGCCTTCCGGAAGTCCCATTTGATGAATTTCGTATACGCAGCCCTCCTGCTGCTCGCGGCTGTCCTGCTCGTTTTCGCGGCCATCACGCGCATTGGCGTCTGGCATATCGAGCGCAGCCATCCGCCAATTGGTGAATTCGCCACCGCCAACGGCACGCGGCTGCATTACGTCCTCGACCGCGCCGGCGACGCCGCCGACCTTCCGCCGATCGTCTTCCTGCACGGCGCCAGCGGCAATCTGAACGACCAGCGCGTCGCCTTTCAGGAAAAGCTCTCCGGCCGGGCCGACCTCCTCTTTGTCGATCGCCCAGGCCATGGCTGGTCGTCGCGCGGCCCGAAATTCAACGAACTTCCCGACGGGCAGGCGGCGACCGTCGCCGCTTTGATGAACCAGCTCGGCATCGACAAGGCGATCGTCGTCGGCCATTCCTTCGGCGGCGCGATCGCGGCTTCCTTTGCGCTCAATCATCCCGAGAAGACGGCCGGCACGGTGTTCCTCGCCCCGGTCAGCCACCCCTGGCCGGGCGGCATCGACTGGTACTACAAGCTGGCGCCGATGCCCGTCATCGGCCGGATTTTTTCCGAGACGCTGGCCCTGCCTTTCGGCCTGCTAAGGATCGGCCCGGGAACGGAAGGCGTGTTCACGCCGAACAAACCCGCCGAGGATTACGTCGAACGCACCGGCGTCGCGCTGGTTCTGCGGCCATGGCACTTCCGCGCCAATGCCGTCGATGTCGAACGGCTCTTCGATTACGTGACACGCGTCGCCCCGCTCTATTCCCGGATCGAAACGCCGACCGTGATCATCACCGGCAACAGGGACGCCATTGTCCTGCCGCGCGTTCATTCCATCGGGCTGAAGCGCGACCTGCCGAATGCCGAACTGCTCTGGATTCCGAACATGGGCCACAAGCCGGACTATGTCGCCACCGATCTCGCGATCGCGGCGATCGAAAAGATCGCCGGTTTTGACCGCGACCTGCAGGCGATGGGCCGGGCGCTGGAACGCGAAATCGCCGATGACTGTTTCGGCCCCGTCGAGCGGTGCCTCGACAAGGACGACTGGCGTCCCGGCGATCAGATGCCGGAAAGCCCGTCCGAGCCGATATAGGCGATACGCAGCATGTTGGTCGCGCCCGGCGTGCGCAACGGAACGCCGGCGGTGATGATGATCCGGTCGCCGGGCTTGGCGAATTCCTCGCGAAAGGCGATCCGGCAGGCACGATCGACCATGTCGTCGAGATCGGTCGCGTCTTCGGTGACCACGCAATGCAGCCCCCAGACCAGCGCCAGCCGCCGCGCCGTCTCGATCACCGGCGAGAGCGCGATGACCGGCGTGTCCGGCCGCTCGCGCGAGGCGCGCAGCCCCGTAGTGCCCGAAGAGGTGTAGCAGACGACCGCTGACAGTTTCAGCGTATGGGCGATCTGCCGCGCCGCCGCCGAGATGGCGTCGGAGCCAGTCGCCTCGGCCTCGGGCCGCTGCGCGTTCATGATGCCCTGGAAGAGCGAATCCCGCTCGACCTTCTCGGCGATGCGCGACATCGTCGCGACCGCTTCCTCCGGATAGTCGCCGGCTGCCGATTCGGCCGAAAGCATCACGGCGTCCGCGCCCTCGAAGACAGCGGTTGCGACGTCCGAGACCTCGGCGCGCGTCGGCACAGGGGCGGAAATCATCGATTCGAGCATCTGCGTGGCGACGACGACCGGCTTTCCGGCCCGGCGCGCCGCACGCGTGATCTGCTTCTGGATGCCGGGCACCGCCTCGAGCGGCATTTCCACGCCGAGGTCGCCACCATGATCGCATCCGACAATTCGATGATCTCGTCGAGGCGTTCGACGGCCTGCGGCTTCTCGATCTTCGACAGGAGGCCGACCCGGCCGCGTGCGATCTTGCGCGCCTCGGCCAGATCGTCCGGACGCTGGATGAAGGAGAGCGCGACCCAGTCGATTTCTTCCTTCAGCACGGCATCGAGATCGGAGCGGTCCTTCTCGGTCAGCGCGCCGACGCCCAGCGTCGTGTCCGGCAGGCTGACGCCCTTGCGATTGGAGATCTTGGTGCCGGAAACCACCTTGGTGACGATGGACTTGCCGTCGGAGCTCTCCGCGACGAGTTGCAGCCGTCCGTCATCGATCAGCAGGCGATGGCCCGGCTGGACCGCTTCGAGGATTTCGGGATGCGGCAGATAGACCCGCGTCGCGTCGCCCGGCTCGTTGCGGTCGTCCAGCGTAAAGGTCTGGCCGGGCTTCAGTTCGACCGAGCCCTCGGCGAATTCGCCCACGCGAAGCTTCGGCCCCTGCAAATCGGCCAGAATGCCGATCGGGCGGCCGATTCGTTTTTCCACCGCGCGGATGCGGCCAACGAGGTCGCGCATCATATCATGGCTGGAATGGCTCATATTGATGCGGAACACGTCGGCTCCCGCATTGTGGAGCTTCTCGATCATCTCCTCGGTAGAGGACGATGGCCCAAGCGTCGCGAGGATCTTTACTTTGCGGACGCGTCTCACTGGCCGTCTCCCGAAGGGGTTAGAAGGGGTTGTCCGGAGGCGTTCGCCGCACCCGGTTCTGGATCGTCGACAAGCTGAACCATCCAGTTGGTCTGGTTGCCGGTATCATATTCGCGGAATCCCGCTTTCTGGAAACCGCGCGCATAGCAGTCGTTGACGCCGGTGATCTTGAACTGGAGCTCGGCGATGCACATGCTCACCGCGCCGTCCCAGCGCCCGCCGCGCACGCCGTCCTCGGCATAGAGATAATAATAGCGCGACTCCAACGGTCCCTCGATCAGCGTCTTGCAGGTCGAGGCCTCGATGGCCCACCACCCTTCCGTAATCCAGCCGGCGCGCGCCCGGTACCCGATCGAGACCCCGACGAGATCCTGCGTCGCGTTGCAGACGCGAAAATCCGCCCGCGCCGGTGCCGAGGAGAGCGCCGCCGCGCCGAACGATACCAGCAGCAGTCCGACAAGACGTACATAAATCGATTTATAGGCCAAGCTTATCGGCATTCCGGATGACACTGGTGTGACGTGATCGCGATCGGATTTCCAATCGTGGTTTGTCGCATGGCGATACTTTATGTCAATGCAAAGGTGGAAAGCACGGTTCTTTTGCGTTTCTCCCGTCTTTCCGCGGCCTTGAACACGCCGGCCCGCCAACGATATGGAAAGCAGTCCAACAAAGCGGAGAACTCCGATGAATGAGATACCGGCCGACAAGCGCACGGAGTATGAAGCCGCGGTCTTCCGGCGGCTCGTTTCGCATCTGCGCGAACGCACCGATGTCCAGAACATCGACCTGATGAACCTGGCCGGCTTCTGCCGCAACTGCCTGTCCAACTGGTATGTCGACGCGGCCGAGGCCGACGGCGCAGCGCTGACCAAGGATCAGGCGCGCGAGATCGTCTACGGCATGCCCTATGCCGAATGGAAAGAGCGCTACCAGACGGAAGCGTCGGATGAGAAGAAGGCGCGTTTCGCGGAGGTCGCGCCAAAGCACGACTAGGGTCCGTCCTCAGGTCGGCGGCCAGCTGAAATCGTTGGCGCGGCCCGGTTTCGGCGGCGGCGGCACCCCGTCCTCCACCAGCCGGTTGCGCGGCGACTTTGCCAGCAGCGGATTGTCCGGCCCGATCGCGGAGACAGCATTGACGTCTCCGAGCAGCGCCGCCCCGCCATCCAGTTCCGGATCGCTGATCTGGATCGGATCGATGCGCACGAGTTCTTCCTCCGACTCGAGCGGCGGCAGCCTGAGCGTCGGATAGCTTTCGGGCGCGAGCACGGTCAGCAGCGAGGACGCCGCGTCGCCGAACATCTGCTTGATCTGCCGCTCGACATAGAAGGCGAGCTTGCGCTTGCCGTCATTGGTGAAGTTGATCCCGTCCGAGTTGCGAAGCCGGACGGTTTGGCCGTTGATATCGGACCCGCTGAGGACGAAGGCGCCCTCCTGGTCGACGAAACCGTCCCAGATATCGACAAAGGAGCCACCGACCGCTTCGGCCGCCTGGCGATATAACTCGTTGAAAGCGAGAATGTCGGTCGACATGCTCTTGAACCGGTAGGGCGGCCCGCCGACCCAGATGAGCGGCGTATTGGATGCCTGCACCGATTTCGCGAAAGCGCTGATGCGCGCCTGGTATTCCTTCACCCAGGCGTCGGTGCGAACCTTTTCCGTGCGCCCGTCGACTCGCATGGCCTGCCTGTCGTTCGAGCCGATCATCATGACCACAAGCGCCGGCTTGGTTGCCTCGATGATCGGTCCGATCGATTTCGGCCAGTCATAGAAATCGTCGCGGACGAAACCGGACGAGCCATTGGCACGCGATTCGATGACGATCGACGGCACCTCCGCGAAGGCCTCCTTCAGCCCCTGCGCAAGACCGCCCGCCGTGAAATCGCCGACGACGAGGATGACCAGCGCGTTTTCCAGTTTATCCGGCGCGGGCGGTTCCGGAGCGGGAGCCGGCGCGCTCGCGCTTCTCTGGGGCTGGCTGCGGGGCCGGTTGACGTCGCGTTTCGGGATTTCCTGGATCTGCGGTGCGGCTTCCTTGCGCCGGAAGAGCAGGTCGAGCAGCGACCGCCGTCCGATCAGCGTGTCCTCCGATGTCTGCGCCTGCGCTCCGCCATGCATCGCCGGCAATCCGGTCAACGGCGCGCCCGCCAGCACCGCGCAGGAAAGCGTGACGACGGCAATCGGTCGGAGGATGAAACGCATGTTGAACACTCTTGTGCCCCGATCACACTACCGGTTGGCGCGGCACATGCCGCGCCGGCATCATTGGCCCCGCAGCACCTTTAGCAACTCCATCGAGGCATAGCCATCCCGCTCCATGCCGTATTGCGCCTGGAAGGAGAGGATCGCCGTGCGCGAGGCCGGCCCGATCTTGCCGTCGATTTCGCCATCATAGAAACCGGCGCCCTTCAGCCGCTTCTGCAGTTCCTCGCTTTCCGCGATGGACAGCCTCGTGAAGGGCCGCGACCAGTCGCGCGAAGGCGCCGGGTAACCGGCGATCTGGTCCGCCAGCAGGCCGACCGCGAGCGCATATTTGTCGGCATTGTTGTAGCGTTTCAGGACGAAGAAGTTCTTGACCATCAGGAAGGCCGGCCCGTCGCGTCCTTGCAGAACCTTCAGTTCGGCGTTCTGGCCGGGCCGCGGGAAAGGCTTGCCATTGGGCCGAACCACGCCGATCCCCTGCCACTTCGACAGCGACATGGAACCGCCCGGGAACTTGCGGCCGGACGGCAGCGTCACCTCGTAACCCCAGGTCTCGCCGGTTTGCCAGCCATTGCGGTCCAGCAGGTTCGCCGCGGTCCACAACGCATCGGGAACGGAATTCCAGATGTCGCGGCGCCCGTCGCCGTCGCCATCCACCGCATAGGCGAGATAGCTCGTCGGGATGAACTGGGTGTGGCCCATCGCCCCCGCCCACGACCCCGTCAGGCCGTTGCGGGATACGTCGCCGCGCTGCAGGATCTTCAGGGCTCCGATCAGCTGGCCGCGCGCATATTTGGCCCTGCGCTTGTCGGCATAGGCAAGGGTCGCCAGCGCCTGCGGCACATAGTGGAGCCGGTCCTCACGCTTCAGGAACTCGCCATAGTCGGATTCCATCGACCAGATGGCCAGGAGTATGTGCTTGTCGACGCCCGTCTTGCGCTCGATGTCGTTGAGGAGCCGGCCATATTTGCGCAGCATGGCGCGTCCGGTGGCAACCGAGCGTTCATGCACCCGGCCATCGATATATTGCCAGGCTTCATCCTGGAATTCGGGCTGGAAACGGGCCTTTTCCAGGACCTCGGGATCGGGCACGGTCACGCCGGCAAAGGCCTTGTCATAGACTGAGCCCGAGACGCCGTTGGCGACCGCGACCTTGCGGAAATCCTGGATCCATCGCTGGAAGCCGGCATCCGCCCGCGCGCCGGATGCGGTCATCGAGCCGAGGACGACTGTCGCGGCGATGACAATTCCGGAAATACGGAAACTCGGTGCGAATGGCATTCTATTCACTCCTTTCAGGATTCCGCGCCACATCATTTTGCCATTTCGGCCTTCGGGGATCCAAGCATCTCCCGATTCGATGGCATAAATTCGGCGCGCTGTTTTTACCGTTGCAACCGCAGGCCGATATAAGCGGTTGTCGTTTTCTTACGCTCCGCTGGATCCGGGCTGAGCACCTGCTCATGCCCGATCCGCGTCGTCATGCCGGCAAACCGGTTGAACCAGTATGTCAGCGCGAGTTCGGCGCCGAGCGTCGTTTCATCCGGGCTCGACCGGTCGTGGCGATATTCGGCAGTGAAGCCCGCCTCTCCTGTCAGATTGGCGCGAAGCTGATGCGTCACGCCGAGATCGGCCAGATAGAGCAGCGCTCCGCTGTCCCCTGCCTCGCCGCTCGGTTCCGTCGAGGTGGCCAGTTGCAGATTGACATTGGTTCCACGGCGCGGCGACCAGTCGAGGCTTGCATCGACGGAAACGCCGGCAATGTCCTCCAGCGCCGCATCGGCCACGTCCTCGACCGTATAGCCCGCCGAAACTTCGCCGCTCAGTTTCTCGCCGAGATCAATGCCCGTACCAAGCCGCAATCCGTAGCGGACCGCATCGCGGTCCACGCCGCCGCTGTCCGGAGTCTCATCCATGCGCCGTACGCCATAGGTGGCCTCGACAAAGGGCGAGAAGACGGCCGATGCCTCGATACCAGCGCGCAGCCGCCCGTCGATGGTCGTATTGTCGAGATCGGACTGCGAAATGGCCGATCCGTCGCTCAGTTCGGCATCGCCATAGGTCTCGTGCGCCGCGGCAACGCCGACCTCGGTGAAAAGCCGTCCGAATTCCTGGCGCAGCGAAAGCGACCCTTGCAGCACCTGCGTCACCGGGTCGTTGATGCCGGTCACGACCGGGATCAGCGCCGGATCGGTCGCGGCAATAAAGGCAGCCGATTGCGGATCGTCCCCCTGGTAGCTGTATCCGAGTGTCGCGGTCAGCGTCGTGGTCGCGCCAATATCGAAGCGGCCGGTGGCGTCCACGGCAAATTCCGGATCCAGACCATCGCCATTCAGCGTTTTCTGCAATTGTCCTTCCGCGGTGACGCTCAGCTCATGGCGCGCCCAGTCGGAATTGAGGTCCAGCCGCAGCGCCGAATCGCCGAGCAGCGAATTGGCGCCGTTCTCGCGCTGACCCGTAAGCCCGATATCGAGTGTGGGCCGCAGGATGAAACTGCCCGCGGGGATGCCAGGCGCCGCATAGGGATCGTCCTCCGGCGTCCCGCCACTGCCCTGTACGGGATCAACGGGAGCCGCCGGCGAGGCGCGTGACGTTCCCGATGTCGTCGTGTCGTCGATTTCCGATGTGTCCGCAACGCTGGAGCCGCCATTTGTCCTGACCGCGTCGGCCTCGGCGATGCCGTTGCCAGCGTCGGCCCAGACCGTTCCATCGTCGGGCGATTCGGTGGCGTTCTGGGCGAAAACCGGCGCGCACAGGACACAGCCGATCCCGACGCCTGCGGCGAGGCGCGCGACTAGGGCCGAACTTCGCGTCCGGCGGGATGGTTTTCCTTGCGGGACCGTCGTCACGGCCAATCACCTCGTTTTCCTTACCGAAACCTAAACGCGCGTGGTTAACGAATGCTTAGGCAGGGGCGGAAAGCTGTGCGAATTCGGCTGCCTGTGCGCATCTGTTCGATGGACAAAGCAGCAGTGGTGGAGTAGCGGTCGCGCATGAGCAGCAAAGCGGATTTGAAAGAGCCTTTGGGCGGCCCGATCCTGTCGGCGATGAAGACGCTGTCCTTCCAGCAGAAAGGATTGGCTGCGCTCTACGACGCGATCGGCAACGGGCTCGGCAGTTCCTTCCAGGCGGCAATCGAGGCCATCGACGCGATCAGCGGCCGCGTCATCGTGACCGGCGTCGGCAAGAGCGGCCATATCGGCTCGAAAATCGCCGCGACGCTGGCCTCGACCGGCACGCCGGCTTTCTTTGTCCATCCCGCCGAGGCCAATCACGGCGATCTCGGCATGATCGCCCGCGACGACGCGATCATCGCGATGTCATGGTCGGGCGAAACCCAGGAACTGAGCGGCATCCTGCGTTATTCGCGCCGCTTCGAAATCCCGCTGATCGCGATCACGGCCGGCGCCGAGTCGACGCTGGCGCGCGAGGCCGACATCGTCCTGATGATGCCGAAGGCAGACGAGGCCTGCCCGCACGGTCTTGCGCCGACCACTTCGACCCTGATGCAGTTGGCGCTCGGCGATGCGCTCGCCGTCGCGCTGCTTGAAGGCCGCGGCTTCTCCGCATCCGATTTCCGCACCTTCCACCCCGGCGGCAAACTCGGCGCGAGCCTCACCCATGTCGGCGAGATCATGCGCGTCGGCAAGGATGTGCCATTGGTGCCGCTCGGCACCTCGATGCCTCACACCGTTCAGGTTCTGGCGGAAAAGCGGGTCGGCTGCGTCGGCGTCATCGATGGTGACGGCCAACTGGTGGGTATTTTCACCGATGGCGACCTCGCCCGCAGCCTCGACCGCGACCTGTCGGGCCATCTGGTTGACGATGTCATGACCCGTTCGCCGAAAACGGTGACGGAACAGACGCTCGCGGCGACGGCCATGGATATCCTCAACCGCCACAACATTTCGGCGCTGATTGTCGTCGACGGGTCGAAGCCTGTCGGCCTCGTGCATTTCCACGATCTCCTGAAGATCGGCGTCGCCTGAGCCGGCGCGTCGCCGCTGCTCATGCTTAACGCGGCATTTACCAAACCGCGCGAATTTGGTCGGTATTCCCGTTCCGGGACACGGAACAGGCAACCAAACCGCATCTGGGTCATTAGCCTGTCATGACGAACGCACGCGAAAAATTGCCGGTATTGCTTGTCGAGGACGATGCGCTGATCGCGCTGGGAGCCGAAGATACCCTGATTGCGGCGGGCTTCGCGTGCCTTCTCGCCCATGATACCGAAACCGCGAGAGCGTTGCTGGAAGCGTATGACATCGGCGCCGCGATCCTCGATTACGATCTCGGTGACGAGACGAGCCTCTGCATCGCGGAACAGGCCTACGGGTCACATATTCCCTACGCCTTCGTGACCGGCCGTAGCCGCGCCGAGATCATCGGCCATGCGCCGGGGCCCCTGGCCATTCTCTCCAAACCCGTCGACTATGCCGACGTAGCGCGTCAACTTTCGATCGCGGCCTAGGCGCTTTCCACGTCCAGCCGGTCGGAATTGCCGCCGCGGATCCGCACTCTCGTGCCCGCCGGCATGTCCTCTCCCCTGACCCGCCACAGCGTGTCGCCGAGGCGAACATGGCCGACGCCATTGACGATCGGCTGCTCCAGCGTCGCTGTCTGTCCGACCAGTTGCGCGACCCTGTTGTTCAGCATCGGTTCGTCGCTCTCCACCTCGTTGCGCGAGAGCCACGACCTGCCTGCATAGGCGAGCACGATCGACAGGATCAGGAAGCCGAGGACCTGCACCTGCCAGACCCAGAGTTCGGCACCCAATCCCCAGACCATGAGCGAGATCGCGCCGATCACCAGCGCCGCCGCGCCGAGCCACAGAAAGAAGATACCCGGCGCGAGGATTTCGAGGCCGAGGAGCCCAAGGCCGAGAATGACCCAGCTCCAGCCGCCGAGTTCGCGGATCGTTTCGAGAATCATCGTGATGCCCGCCCGTTACTGCCGGCCCGGAACAGGCGGGACCGTAGGCGGTACGGCACGGCCGCGCGCTTCCTCGAGCGCCCTGTCGCCGAAGACTTCCTTCGCGATAGCGCCGATCCCGCCGAGCGAACCGATCAGCGAAGCCGCTTCCATCGGCAACATGATGATCTTCTGGTTCGGCGCCGAACCGATCGTCTGTAATGCCTCGGTGTATTTCTGCGCCACGAAATAGTTGATGGCCTGGGTCGAGCCGCCGGCGATCGCCTCGGAGACAGACCGGGTCGCGTTTGCCTCGGCTTCGGCAAGGCGTTCGCGTGCCTCCGCCTCGCGATAGGCGGCCTCGCGTTCGCCCTCGGCCTTCAGGATCGCCGCCTGTTTCATGCCCTCGGCGCGCAGGATCTGCGCCTGCCGCGCACCCTCGGCTTCCAGGATCTCGGCGCGCTTGTCACGCTCCGCCTTCATCTGACGACCCATCGAGGCGATCAGGTCGGCCGGCGGATTGATGTCCTTGATCTCTATGCGGGTGATCTTGATGCCCCACGGGCTCGCCGCTTCGTCCACGACATGCAGCAGCTTCGTATTGATCGCATCGCGGTTGGAGAGCAGTTCGTCGAGGTCCATCGACCCCATCACCGAACGGATATTGGTCATCGTCAGATTGAGGATGGCGTTTTCCAGCCCGGAAACCTGATAGGCCGCCTTCGGCGCGTTGAGCACCTGGTAGAAGCAGACGCCGTCTGCCTCCACGGAAGCGTTGTCGCGGGTGATGACGACCTGCGTCGGCACATCCAGCACCTGCTCCATCATGTTCATCTTCGAGCCGATGCGGTCGAAGAACGGCACGATGATGTTGAGCCCCGGCTCCAGCGTGCGCGTGTAGCGTCCGAAACGCTCCACGGTAAAGGCAAACCCCTGCGGCACGGTCTTGATCGCCGCAAACAGGATGATGACGACAAGCGCGGCAAACACCGCGATGGCAATATCGAGACCGAACATATAGCCCTCCGAATGCCGAAAACGGCATGAAACCCCACGCCGTCTTAATATGACCGCGTAAACCGACGATTACGATATCGTTGCAATTGCGGCGCTGATGCGACCGCGCCCGCACGATCCGGCTTTGGTCAGATCCAGCCCTGCAATTCCCGGCGCACCATCGCCTCGATCACGGCCATGCCGTCCTCGCTGTCGTTCAGGCAGGGAATATGCGTGTAGTTCTGGCCGCCATGCTCGTGGAAAATCTCCCCGCCGGCCACGGCGATTTCCTCCAGCGTCTCCAGGCAATCGGAAACGAAGCCCGGATTGAAGACGGCAAGCGATTTCACGCCATCCTGCGCCAGCTTCTCGATCGTCTTGTCCGTATAGGGCTGCAGCCATTCCTCCGGACCGAAACGCGACTGGAAGCAGGTGATCAGCCGGCCCTTTTCCCAGCCGAGCCGCTTTTCGAGCAGGCGCGATGTCTTCTGGCAATGGCAGTGATAGGGATCGCCTTTCTTGAAATAGCTCTGCGGAATGCCGTGATAGGAGGCGATCAGCTTCTCCGGCACGAAATCGAGCGTCGCGAAATGCGCCTCGATCGACCGCGCCAGCGCCTCGATATAGACCGGCTCGTCATGATAGGCGGGAACGGTGCGCACCGCCGGCATGAACCGCGTCGCCATCAGCGATTCGAAAGCCTTGTCGTTCACCGTTGCCGTGGTCGCGGCCGAATATTGCGGATAGAGCGGGAAGATGAGGATGCGGTCGCACCCCTGCTCGCGCAGCCCGGTTATCCGCTCGTCGATCGACGGCTGGCCGTAACGCATACCCCAGTCGCAAACGATCTCCGGATGGCCGGCCATTGCTTCGGCGAGCTTTTCGGCCTGCGAACGCGTATAGGTGCGCAGATAGCTCTCGTCACGCTCCTTGTTCCAGATCGATTCATACGCCTTGCCCACCTTGCCCGGCCGCGTGTTCAAAACGATGCCGAACAGGATCGGATACCAGAACACCTTCGACCATTCGATCACGCGCGTGTCGGTCAGGAACTCCTTCAGATAGCGCCGCATCGACGTGTAGTCCGTGCCGTCCGGGGTCCCCAGATTCACCAGCAACACGCCGATTTTCTGGATCTTCACGGGCGGATGGTCCGCAGGCAATGGCCCGATAGCGCGGGCTTCTTTACGGTCGATTGTCGTTGTTATGGTCATGGCCGCCTTTCCTTTGGCCGGAACTTAGCCGCGACCCGTCCAAATTCAATCCTGTCGCGTGCGACATTGCGCGCCGCGAAAAATGAAAGGGGCGCGGGAATGTCCCGCGCCCCTTGCATGACAATACGGCTGACCCTTATTTCGGGATCACCAGTTCCGCGCCAACCTTGAGATCGTTGGCGTCCATCCCGGGATTGGCCTCGGCGATCTTGGTCCACATGGACCCGTCCTTGTAATATTTCTTGGCGAGATCCCAGTAATTGTCGCCGCGAGCGATGGTGTGCTTCATGCCTTCCATCATCTCGTCCTTGGCCATCTCTTCGGGCTTGGCCATATCTTCGGTCTTGGCCATGTCTTCGGCCTTTTCCTCGGCCTCGACCATCGGCGGTTCCGTCGACAGCGCGCCGGCACCGAGCGTGGTATCAGGCACGGCTACCTCGGCCTCCGCGGCTTTCTCCTCCATGGCGGGCTTTTCTTCCATGGTGGTTTCTTCCATCGCCGGCTTTTCTTCTTCCATGGCGGCGGCGACCGTAATGCGGCCATCGGTATAGGGCTTGTACGGGCTGTTTGCGGCAATGTAGTCGGCGACCACCTGCTCGAGGCCCGGGCCGTAGTCATAGGCGTTCATGCCGTCATCGGCGAAGATCTTGTAGCCGTCACCGCCGGCGCGCATGAAGTTGTTGGACGCGACGCCGTAAGTGGCCTCCGGATCGATCGGCGCGAAAGAGCCGCTCGCATCGGCAACCATCACGTCGGAGACGCGCGAGCCCGGCTCCTTGGCGGTATCGAAGGTGTATTTCAGGCCAGCGACCTGCGGGAAGCGGCCGGCGCCTTCCTCGATCTGGCTGACGCCGTTTTCGAGAGCCGCAACCACGTCCGCGCCCTTCAGCTGGAAGGTGGCAAGCGTGTTCTGGAACGGCAGTACGGTCAGCACTTCGCCCATCGTCACCTCACCGGCGTCGATGGAAGCGCGCAGTCCGCCGCCATTCGTGATCGCGATCTGGATACCCTGATCCTTCGAGCGTGCCAGCATGGCGTCGGCGACGAGGTTGCCCATCGAGCATTCCATCGCGCGGCAGACGTCGCGATTGCCCTCGATCGCGTCGGCGGTCTCGCCGATGACCTTCGCCTTCAGCTCCTCGATCGGAGCGCCGAGTTCCGCGATGCGGTCGAGCGATGCCTGATCCGGCGTCACCGAGGCATCCATCACGATCGGCTCGCCGGTCGCTTCGGTCACGACGCCATTGTCGTCGAATGTGACGTTCAGGTCGCCGAGATATTTCGAATAGGCATAGGCCTGCACGACCGGCACCTTGTAGCCGTCCGGATTGTCGACCCAGGTCGGGTACGGGCCGGCGGCGCCATCGTCCGTGTTCGACAGGAAGGTGTTGGTATGGCCGCCGACGACGACGTCCACGCCGGGGATCTTGGCGATGGCCGCGAGGTCGCGCGGATAACCGACATGCGTGAGTGCGATCACCTTGTTGACGCCCTGATCGGTCAGTTCCTTGACCGCAGCGGTGATCTTCTCGACATCCTCGGCGATCATCACATGCTCGCCCGGCGAGGACAGTTCGTTCGTGTCATTGGCGACCGCGCCGACGATGCCGATCTTCTCGCCACCCTTCTCGAGGATCACATAGGCCGGGATCTTCTCGGCGAGTGCCGAAGCATTGTCGGCGACGACATTGGCGGAAATGACCGGGAACTCGACCTTCGCCAGGAAGCCTGCGAGGCCGTCCTCGCCATCGTCGAATTCGTGGTTGCCGACAGTGGCAACATCGGTGCCCATCTTGTTGAGGAACTCGGCTTCGACCTCGCCCTTGTAGGTCGTGTAGAACAGCGAACCCTGGAAGTTGTCGCCCGCATTGAGGAAGATGATGTTGCCGTCACCGGCCTTCTCGCGAGCGGCGGCAGCGGCCGTGACCAGCCTTGCGACGCCGCCGAAGCACTTGCCCTCGGTTTCGTCTTCGGCCGAGCAGGTCGAATCGTATTTGTTGATCGATTCGATGCGCGAATGCAGGTCGTTGATATGCAGGATCTCGAGCGAATACTCCGCGCTGGCCGTCACCGTGCCAATTGTCAATGCGGACGCGCTCAAGGCGGCAAGTTTGATGAAACGCTTCATTATGAACTCCCTCGTCGTGCGGCGCATGGCGGATGCTGCGCCGGTCGGCCGATCCATCGCACCGTTGTGTAACGATTGGACGAATGCGGCCATCGCGGCAATGTTTTCATCGCACGCGACGCTTGGCAAGCCGATTCCGTCGCGAAACATCACCGGTCACGAACATATGTCCAAAGGCGGCCCGTCGGGGCCGAACGTCAGCTGAAATTGCCGCGGCGTACCAGCGAGAATTGCGAACCGGAATCGTTGGTGCAGTTCATCTGGCTGGGATTGACGATCAGGCAGTTGGCGCGAACCTGCTGCCCGCGCACCAGCGAGGTGAAATTGATCTCGACATTGCTGGCGCCGACATAGCGATAGGTGCCCTGGGCCAGCCGGTTGCCGGTATCGTTCGCCACGGTGACGAAGACCCCGCCATTGAAGCTCGACGTGGCAACGCCGCCGGTATCGGCCCAATTGCCCTCGGCGGCGCCCGAGCGGGCGAAGCGGCCGCCCGGCGCGGGCGCATCCATCACGCAGCCGCTCAATACCGTGAACGCCATGAATGTGGCGGCGATTGCGCCGGTTCTAATCGGTTGGCGGAAAGTCATGCGGGCACCTCGGCTGGAACAGGAGTGAGTCGGATCATACGGCATTTTGATAACGCTATGAAGTCGTCAGAAGTTTCACAGGAAACGGTTACTTGCCGCATCAATGCACAAGCACGTTTCGGAACTGCCACGGATCGGCGGTGTCGATGTCCTCGGGGAACAGGCCGGGCCGGTCGGTCAGCGGCGTCCAGTCCGTGTAATAGCCCTTGACCGGCCCGAGATAGGGCGTCTGCACGTCGAGACAGCGCCGGAAATCCATCTCGTCGGCCTCGACGATACCCGCCTGCGGGTTTTCCAGTGCCCAGACCATGCCGGCAAGAACCGCCGAGGTAACCTGAAGGCCGGTCGCGTTCTGGTAGGGCGCGAGATTACGCGTCTCCTCCACCGACAGCTGCGACCCGAACCAATAGGCGTTCTTCTTGTGGCCGTAGAGCAGCACGCCGAGCTCGTCGATCCCGTCGAAGAGACTGTTCTCGTCCATCACCTCGAAACTCGATTGCGGCTTGCCTGCCTGGCCGAACATCTCGTGCAGCGACAGCACAGCATTGTTGCAGGGGTGATAGGCGTAGTGGCAGGTCGGCCGGAACGTGACCTTGCCCTTCCTGTCATAAGCGGTGAAGAAGTCGGCGATGGAGATCGCCTCGTTATGGGTGACGAGGAACCCGTACTGCGCGCCCGGCGTCGGGCACCATGTGCGCACGCGCGTCGCCGCGCCCGGCTGGTCGATCCAGATCGCCGCCTTGCAGCCCTTCTTGTACCGGTAGGCGTTCTTCGGCTTCCATGTCTCATGCGTGCCCCAGCCGAGTTCGGCTGGCTGCAGACCCTCGGCGATGAAACCCTCGACGGACCAGGTGTTCGAGAAGACGTCCGGTTCCTTCGGCGTCTTGGAGCGCTGCGTGTCGCGCTCGGCGATATGCACGCCCTTTACGCCGGCTTTCTTCATCAGTTTCGCCCAGCCCGCCCGGTCGTCCGGCTGCGGCTCGGCGAACTTCAGTCCCAGCTCGGTGGCGAGATTGACCAGCGCCTGCTTGACGAACCATGAGACCATCCCCGGATTGGCGCCGCAGCACGAGACCGCCGTCGTTCCGCCCGGATGTTTCTTCTTTTCCTTGCGAACCGTTTCGCGCAGCGCGTAATTGGTGCGCGTCGAATTGTCGGCCTCCTCGTCGAAATAGAAGCCGAGCCACGGCTCGACGACCGTGTCGATATAGAGAGCGCCCAGTTCCCGGCAGTATTTCATGATGTCGAGCGACGAGGTGTCGACCGACAGGTTGACGCAAAAGCCCTGCCCCTCGCCTTCGGTCAGGAGGGGCTTCAGGACATCCTTGTAGTTTTCTTCGGTCAAGGCTTCCTGCAGGTGGCGCACGCCGTGCTTTTCCATCAGTTCGTGCAGCTGCGCGTCGGGCCGCGGCTCGATGACGACGAAACGGTTCTTGTCGAATTCGAAATGCCGCTCGATAAGCGGCAACGTGCCCCGGCCGATCGATCCGAAACCGATCATCACGATCGGGCCGGTGATTTCGCCGTAGACCGGCCAGTTTTCATTCGCCATTCGGGGCACTCTCCTTGCAGTCGACATAAGTACGACCACCGTCGCTTAATCACACGCGAATGTCACAATAAAGGACAAATGCTCGTCCATGCGACCCGCTCCCGCGGCATTGTGGCGCCGATTTCGAGGCAGACGGGTTTTCGTTTGAGCAAAGTCGCGCTATTTGCCACTCCAAGAAGAAACGCGAGAACAGGACAGCATCATGCCCGCCTATCGTTCGAGAACCACCACGCACGGCCGCAACATGGCCGGTGCCCGCGGCCTTTGGCGCGCCACGGGCATGAAGGACGGCGATTTCGGCAAGCCGATTATCGCGGTGGTGAACTCGTTCACGCAGTTCGTGCCGGGCCATGTCCATCTGAAGGATCTCGGCCAGCTCGTCGCCCGCGAAATCGAAGCGGCGGGCGGCGTCGCCAAGGAATTCAACACCATCGCGGTCGATGACGGCATCGCCATGGGCCATGACGGCATGCTCTATTCGCTGCCGTCGCGCGAGATCATCGCCGACTCGGTCGAATACATGGTCAACGCCCACTGCGCCGACGCCATGGTCTGCATCTCCAACTGCGACAAGATCACGCCGGGCATGCTCAATGCCGCCATGCGGCTCAATATCCCGGCCGTCTTCGTCTCCGGCGGGCCGATGGAGGCCGGCAAGGTGGTCCTGAACGGCAAGACCCAGGCGCTCGACCTGATCGACGCCATGGTCGCGGCCGCCGACGACACGGTCACCGACGCCGAGGTGCAGGCGATCGAACGCTCCGCCTGTCCGACCTGCGGCTCCTGCTCCGGCATGTTCACCGCAAATTCGATGAACTGCCTGACCGAGGCGCTCGGCCTGTCGCTGCCCGGCAACGGCTCGACGCTCGCCACCCATTCCGACCGCAAGCGTCTGTTCGTCGAAGCCGGCCACCAGATCGTCGATCTGGCGCGCCGTTATTACGAACAGGAGGACGAGAGCGTCCTGCCGCGCAACATCGCCTCCAAGCAGGCCTTCGAGAACGCCATGTCGCTCGACATCGCCATGGGCGGCTCGACGAACACGGTTCTGCACATCCTCGCGGCGGCCTATGAGGGCGGCATCGATTTCACGATGGAGGACATCGACAAGCTTTCCCGCAGGGTGCCCTGCCTGTCCAAGGTCGCGCCCGCCAAGAACGACGTCCACATGGAGGATGTCCACCGCGCCGGCGGCATCATGCGCATTCTCGGCGAACTCGATCGCGGCGGCCTGATCCACCGCGACTGTCCGACTGTCCATGCCGCCACACTCGGCGACGCCATCGACCGGTGGGACATCACCCGTACCAATTCGGACAGCGTGCGCGAGTTCTTCATGGCGGCGCCCGGCGGCGTGCCGAGCCAGGTCGCGTTCAGCCAGTCTTCGCGCTGGCATGACCTCGACACGGACGGAGAAACCGGCGTCATTCGTTCGGTCGAGCACCCCTTCTCCAAGGATGGCGGCCTTGCCGTTCTCTATGGCAACATCGCGCTGGACGGCTGTATCGTGAAGACCGCCGGCGTCGATGAATCGATCCTGAAATTCACCGGCCCTGCCCGCGTATTCGAAAGCCAGGACGCTGCCGTCAAGGCGATCCTCTCCAACGAGATCGTCGCCGGAGATGTCGTCGTCATCATCTACGAGGGACCGAAGGGCGGCCCCGGCATGCAGGAAATGCTCTATCCGACGAGCTACCTGAAGTCGAAAGGCCTCGGCAAGGCTTGCGCGCTGATCACCGACGGCCGCTTCTCGGGCGGCACCTCGGGGCTGTCGATCGGCCACGCCTCGCCGGAAGCGGCCAATGGCGGCACGATCGGCCTTGTCCGCGAAGGCGACACGATCGAAATCGATATCCCGAACCGGACGATCAATCTGGCGGTGGACGATGCCGAACTGGCAAAGCGCCGCGCCGAACAGGATGCGGCCGGCTGGAAGCCCGCCAAGCCGCGCAAGCGCAATGTGACGACGGCGCTGAAAGCCTATGCCGCTTTCGCCGCCTCCGCCGACAAGGGCGCGGTGCGCATCCTGCCTGAGTAAGGCTCAGACCAGCACTGCGGGGATCAGTCCCCGCAGCGAATTCCCGCAATAAAGCCGTGACGCCCCGGCAAGATCGCCGGGCGTCAGCACTGCCTCTCGCGCGGCGCCGCTCTCCAGCAGCTCGCGACGCAGAACGCCCGGCAGCAATCCGCAGGAAAGCGGCGGCGTCAGCAGCGGGCCGTCCGGTTCCCGCGGTATAAAGACATTGGTGATCGTCCCCTCGCAGACGAAACCGTCTTCGTTGAGCAGGATCGCCTCGTCGATCTCGTCGGTCGGAAACTCCTCCCGCGCCGCGGCATAGGCGGCGCGCCGCGTCGTCTTGTGACGGAGCAGAGGATCGGAGGAATCCAAACGCGTCGAGGCGATTGCAACTCTCCAAAACGTCTCCGGCGGATGCGCGAAGAAGCGTGCTGCGGTCGGGCTCGCCTGCCCGTCACGGGCAAGTTCGAGCCGGATCCGCAAAGGCTCGCGACCGCTGGCGACGCCTCGCATCGCCGCAAGTGCTGCTTCTTCATTGAATTTAAAACCAAGCGCCTCCGCCGACGTCCGCATCCGATCGAGATGCAGGCCTCCACGGACAAACCCGGTATCCGGCTCCCACCGCAATGTCTCGATCAGCGCGAAATCCATCTGTCCCCCGCCGCGAAGCGCGCCTTCAGCAGCGCCTCCTCATATTCGGCTTCCGCCTGCGAGTCGAAAACGATCCCGCCGCCGACATTGAAGACCGCTTCGCCGGCGGCAAACAGCGAGATCGTGCGAATGGCCACGTTGAACCGCATCTCGCCGCCCGGAGCGATAAAGCCGATCGCCCCGCAATAGGCTTCGCGCGGCGCCGTCTCCAGGTCGTCGAGGATCTCCATCGCGGAAATCTTCGGCGCGCCGGTGATCGAGCCGCAGGGAAACAGCGCCGTAAAGATGTCGTGGATCGGCGTATCCGGCAGCAGCTTCGCCCGCACCCGGCTGATCATCTGGTGCAGCGTCGGGTAGGTTTCGACCTCGAACAGCGACGGCACGTCGAGCGTCCCCACCTGAGAAATGCGCGAAATGTCGTTGCGCAGCAGGTCGACGATCATCCGGTTCTCGGCCTGTGTCTTGATGTCTTCCTTCAGCTTGCGGATTTCCTCCGCATCCGCCGCCGGATCGGCCCGCCGTGGCGCGGTGCCCTTCATCGGATGCGTCTCGATCCACCCGTCGCGGTCCACCTTGAAGAACAGTTCCGGGGACCGCGAGACGAGAACCGGGTCGCAGAGACTGACGCAGGCGCCATAGCGCACCGGCTGCCGGGCGGTGAGCCCGTGAAAGGCATCAAGCGGATCGCCACGCCATTCCGCACGGATCGGGAAGGTCAGGTTCGCCTGATAGCAGTTGCCGGCGCGCAGATGCCCGTGCAGCTCCGCGAATTTCGCGGCATAGGTCTCGAGACTCCAGTCCGCCCGCAAGCCGGACAGGAATTGCGCCTCGTCGCCATCCGCCACGTAAGCGGCATCCGCGATCTGCGGTTCGTCGAACAGGCCGAAGCACAGAAGCGGCGTCCGCATTGCCTTGTTGCCGGCGCGCTCCGCGAGTGCCGGGTCGAAATGGAACCCGGCTTCATAGGAGAGGAATCCGGCCGACCACAGCCCGTCCGCGCGCGCCTGCTCCAGCCGGCCGAATGCCCGCCTCAGCTCTTCCCCGTCGCGCGCGGTGACGATTTCGCGCGGCGAATCGAACAGCACGGAACTCGAGTCGAAATCGTTCCTGAACAGGACAAAGGGGGCGGCGGGGCTGCCCATGGCACCAAGCATTCCGGTTGGAGGAGATTGAGCCCGAAGCTCATGTATACACGCCCGTTAAAGACGTTGGCGCAGCTATCCGTCAAGCGCTTCCGGCACCCGTTCCGCAAGCTGCCGCAGATAGGCGGCCAGTCGGTCCCGGCTCGTGCCGAGTCCCTTGTAGTCGACCTGCGTTGGATCGAGTGCCGCCAGTTGCGCGGAAAGGCTGCGGGCGAGCGCCGGCCCGTCCGGATGGGTCTCCAGAACCGAAGCCGGATCGAGATGGATGCGGATGGTGAAAAGGATGTCGCCCGAGACCGGCATCTTGCTGAGCGTCTGACGCTCGACGCGCAGAAATGCATCCCGCGCATCCTGGCCCGCGAGGAAATCGCCGCCGCTCGCCGCCGCCCGTCCGTCGCGCTCGGTCTTTGTCCGCGGGTGGTGCAGATCGGCATTCTCCTGCACTGACCAGTTCATCCGCTCGACCGGCACGCCAATCTTCAGATTGTCGAAAATCCGCGCGATCATCCCGGCCATGCGGGTGCCGGGGCCGAAGGCCGGAACCGGTTCGTGGATCGCCTGCAGCGGCCGGTCGAACTTTTCCGCCAGCGACCAGGACGACGGGAAACAGAGCGACGCCGCGACCAGTCGCCAGCCGTCGTCGCATTTGCGCATCAACACGAGGTCTTCGGGCACCATCAGCGACGCGGTTCTGAGCGGTGCCGGATCATCCGGGTCGAGGACCACGCGCCGCCCGGCCTCGCCGATGACCATGGCGTTCTCGTCGAGCTTGTAGATGCCCGGAAAGTGCTTCGGGAGATAATCCGCCAGCGCGTCCAGGACTTCGCGCTGCGCCTCGACCGTATCCGGGCGCGCCATGAAAACCCGCTCCGGCACGCTCTGGAACAAACGGTTCTTTTCCGCCAGATAGGGCTCCAGATCGCTGTCGAGCTCGATCCAGTTGCCGGGATCGAACGGCTTCAGGCCGATCGTGAACGGCGTCGCCGAACCGTCATAGGGCGTATGTGCCGGTCGTGTCATTTTCGCGGCCTATTCCATCGCCTCCAGTTCATCGATGATCCCTTCGATCACGCTCAGTCCCTTCAGCCAGAAGGTCGGGTCCGAGGCGTCGAGACCGAACGGCGCCAGCAATTCCGTATGATGCTTTGTGCCGCCGGCGCGCAACATATCGAAATATTTCGCCTGGAAGCCGGATTCGGCGTCCTGGTAGACCGCGTAAAGCGAGTTCACCAGGCAGTCGCCGAATGCATAGGCATAGACGTAGAAGGGCGAATGGATGAAATGCGGGATATAGGTCCAGAAGGTCTCGTAGCCTTCCGCGAACTGGATCGCGGGGCCGAGGCTTTCGCCCTGGACGCTCATCCACAATTCGCCGATCTGCTCCGAGGTCAGCTCGCCATTGCGGCGTTCCGTGTGAATCTTGCGCTCGAATGTGTAGAAGGCGATCTGGCGGATCACCGTGTTGATCATGTCCTCGGCCTTCTGGGCCAGCATCGCCTTGCGCTCGCGCCGGTCTGTCGTCCGGTCCAGCATGGAACGGAAGGTCAGCATTTCACCGAACACCGAAGCCGTTTCGGCCAGGGTCAGCGGCGTCTGCGCCATCAGCATGCCCTGTTCGCTGGCCAGAACCTGATGGACCCCGTGGCCCAGCTCATGCGCCAGTGTCATTACGTCGCGCGGCTTGCCCATATAGTTGAGCAGCACATAGGGATGCGCCGACGGCACCGTCGGATGCGCGAATGCGCCAGGCGCCTTGCCGGGCCGCGCCGGCACGTCGATCCATGAGCGGTCGAAGAAGCGCTGCGCGATCTCGGCCATCTCGGGCGAAAAATCGCGATAGGCCGAAATCACCGTATCGCGCGCCTCGTCCCAGCCGATCACCGCTTGCGGCGTATCGGGAAGCGGCGCATTGCGGTCCCATGGCCGCAGGTGATCGAGACCCAGCCATCTCGCCTTCATCGCGTAGTAACGGTGCGAGATGCGCGGATAGGAGGTCCGAACCGCCTCGGTCAGGGCGTCGACCACCTCGCGCTCGACCCGGTTGGCGAGGTGCCGGTTGTCGGCGATATCCTCGAATCCCCGCCAGCGATCGGAGATTTCCTTGTCCTTGGCCAGCGTGTTGGTGATCAAGGTAAAGGTCGAAAGATGCGATCCGAATGTCTCCGCAAGAGCATGGAACCCCTTTTCGCGTTTCGACCGGTCGTGATCCTGCAACAGGTTCAGCGTCGGTTCGATCGGCAATTCCTCGCCATCGACGGTAAACCGCATGGCCGTCATGGTCTCGTCGAACAGCCGGTTGAACGCCGCCCGCCCGGTCAATGACTTCTCATGGAAAAGCTGCTCGACCCGGTCTTCGAGCTGATAGGGCTTTTCCTTGCGCAGATCCTCCACCCACGGCCGGTAATGCGCCAGCAGCGCATCGCCGGACATGGCGCGCTCCAGTTCCTCGTCCTCCAGCCGGTTGAATTCGAGCGCGAAGAACAGCAGGTGCGAGCTCAGGTCGGTCAGCTTCTGCTGCATGTCGCCATAGAACTTCGCCTTGGCCGGATTCGCCGTCTCGCCGGCATAGGTCAGGCTCGCATAGGACATGATGCGACCGAGGATTTCCTCGAGCACCTCATATTGCCGGATCGCCTCGCCGAGCTGGTTGTTCGCCGCGAGGATCGAGAGTTTCCCCTTCCACTCCTCGGCAAAGCGTTTCGCCTCGCTTTCCGCCATCTCGAGATCGCGCTTGAGTTCCGGCGCATCGAGCGCCGGGTAGAGATCGCCGAGATCCCACTCCGGCAGATCGCCGAATGGCGATGTCGCGGCGGCAGCCGGCTCGCTCGCCGAGCGCATCGCGGCGCGGCGGGCGCGGAGTGTCGAAATAGGGATCATGAGATTGTCTCGCCTGTTCGCCGGAATTTGTAAGCCGGCCGACCGTTAAAGTTTGAATGACGGGCTTAGGCCGCTCTTGAGGATTATGTGCCAACTTGGCTCATGCGGATATGCCCCGGCATTCTACCCGGAAAACATACAAAAGGTTCGATCCCGTTCAAGCGATGAGTGCACAAATCCTCATAGTCGATGACGATCCTGTGCAACGCCGCCTGCTCGAGGGGGCCGCGAACCGGCTCGGATACTCCGCGCAGCTATGCGACGGCGGCGAAGCCGCGCTCGAGGCGATGGCCTCCGACGCCGCGCCGTTCGACGCCATCCTGCTCGATCTCGTCATGCCGGACATCGACGGTCTCGAAGTCATGCACGCCATGCGCGAGCGCGATATCGAGACGCCTGTCATCGTCCTTACCGCCCAGGGCGGCATCGAGGTCGTCATCTCCGCGATGCGCGCCGGAGCGTTCGATTTTCTGGTCAAGCCGGTTGCGCCCGAGCGGCTGAAAAGCGCGCTCCAGGCCGCCGTCAAGGTCACTACCCGGCAGACTGGCGTCGCCACCACGACGGCCCATGACCCGGCAACGGCAGCCCGCACAATGGTCGCCGGCAGCGAGGCTATGGATCGCGTCCGCAGCCTGATGCGCAAGGCGGCGGCCAGCGATATCCCCGTCCTGATCGAGGGCGAATCCGGCACCGGCAAGGAATTGATCGCCCGCGCCATCCAGGCCGAAAGCGCCCGCAAGAAAAAGCCCTTCATCGTCGTAAATTGCGGCGCCATTCCCGAAAACCTGATCGAGAGCATTCTCTTCGGCCACGAAAAGGGCGCCTTCACCGGCGCGACGGAAAAGCATACCGGCAAGTTTGTCGAGGCCGACGGCGGCACGCTGTTCCTCGACGAGATCGGCGAATTGCCGCTGGAAGCCCAGGTGAAGCTGCTGCGCGCCATTCAGGAAGGCGAAATCGAACCCGTCGGCTCCCGCACGATCAGAAGGGTCGATATCCGCTTCATCTCGGCGACAAACCGCGATCTGATCGAGGCGATCAAGGCCGGCCGGTTCCGCGAGGATCTGTTCTACCGCCTCAACGTCTTTCCGATCCTCGTTCCGCCGCTTCGCCAGCGCGACACCGATATCCCGGTGCTCGTGCGCCACTTCATCGACATGTATCACCGCGAGGAGCGCAGCTTTCGCGCGCGCGGAATTTCGCCGCGCGCATTGGGGCTTCTCCAGTCGCATGACTGGCCCGGCAATATCCGCCAGCTTCAAAACGCGATCTTCCGGGCAATGGTGCTGTGCGACGGCGACGTCCTGGAGGAAACCGACTTCCCGCAGATCCAGGCACAGGTTCACGGCATCGACCCGAAAGAACTGTCCGGCCCGCCCGAACGCCCCCGCGATCCGTCACGCGACAAAGCACTGTTCGAGACCGGTGTCCGCAGCCAGAAACTGCCGAGCGAACCCGACGCGCTGAAGCTTCTCGACACCAGCGGCAATGTCCGCCCGCTGGTCGAGATCGAGGCCGAAGCGATCGCCTTCGCGATAGAACATTATGGCGGTCAGATGAGCGAGGTCGCTCGCCGCCTCGGCATCGGCCGTTCGACGCTCTATCGCAAGCTGAAGGAATATGATCTCGGTCACGCCGGGATCGCAGCCGAATAAAACGGCCCGCAAGCCCCTCTCCGCAAGCGCTCACCGATGCATCCGAACCCCTTATGCAATTGGTAACCAAGCATATTTACGCCTAAACGCCACGATCCACCTGCCATCGTATCACCGCATTTCGTTATCATCAGGAGATGCCAAATGGGGAAGATCGGGGATATTTGGTGCAGATCGGCCTTTCGCGCGATTTCCAACTGGATTTTACCGGCCATCGGTGCGATCACCGCGATAACAAGCGGTTAACCATGTTTCCGCTAGCCTCCGGGGCGGTAGTGTTCTTGCAGGTTGGTGAGTTTTGAGGTTCCGGAAGACAATCGAGGCGGCTTGCGAAGGCCGTAATATGCTGCGTGCGGTTTCGCGCGCGATTGTCTTTGCCTGCCTGCTCGCGCCCGTCGCGCTGGCCGCGCCCGCCGAGGCAGAAACGCGTACGCTCAAACTTTACTACATCCACACCGGCGAACGCGCCGAGATCACGTTCAAGAAAAACGGACGATACGTTCAGAGCGGGCTCAACAAGCTGAACCGCTTCCTGCGCGACTGGCGGCGCAACGAGCCGACCAAGATGGATCCACAGCTGTTCGACATCATCTGGGAAGCCTACAAGGTGTCGGGCGCCCGCGATTACATTCACGTCGTCTCCGCCTATCGCTCGCCTGCCACCAACGAGATGTTGCGCCGGACCCGCGGCGGCCAGGCCAAGAAGAGCCAGCACATGCTCGGCAAGGCGATGGATTTCTTCATCCCGGGCGTCAAGCTGGCGAAGCTGCGCGAGATAGGCTTCAAGCTTCAGGGCGGCGGCGTCGGCTACTATCCGAAATCCGGTTCGCCCTTCGTCCATTTCGATACCGGCAGCGTGCGCGCCTGGCCGCGCATGAGCCGCGCCGAATTGCAGCGCGTTTTCCCGAAAGGCGGCACGCTTCATTTGCCACCGGACGGCAAACCGCTGCCCGGCTACCAGCAGGCGCTTGCGGCCTACAATGCCCGCAAGGCCAAGGGCGACGCGACCGCGCTCGACATCGGCGGCGGCAGCAGTGGCGGTTCGAACCGCGGCGGCGGAGGCTTGCTGGCCGGACTCTTCGGCGGCGCCGACGAGGAAGAGGACAGTGTCGAGGCCGTTGCACCGGTCACCCGGCAGGCCAGCGTCGTGCGTGCCGCACCGCAGCGCGCGGAACCGGTTCGCCCGCCCGAAACGCCCGGCACGCTGATGGCCGCGCTGGTGCCGCGCGAAACGCCACTGCCGCAATTCGCACCACGTCCATCGGCGGCCGTACCGCTCGCTTCGCCGGAACCGACAGTGGAAACCGTCTTGCGCACAGAGGCAGCGCCGACACCGCCCCAGCCCGTCGGCGCCGAACCCGCTCCAGACATGCCGCTACCGCAGCAACGCCCCGAAATCGTGCTCGCCAGCGCCAACCCGGAACCCGATCCGACGCGCCGTACCGCTTCAGAGATCGAATCCGCGCTCAATGGCGCCACCCGCGCGCAACGCGCTCCGGACGATCAGGTCGAGAAGATCATTGCATCGGCGCGCAAGTCCGACATCGATCTGCGCGGCCTGCAAATTCCGTTGCCAACCTCCGCGCCGCGCCCGGAACGTCTGGCAGGTCCGAAGATCGAGGTTGCTTCCCTGCCCGTGCCCGATACGGCACGCGCGGATGTGATGACCGATTCACCGACGACGCTCGCCAGCGCGGTCCCCGTGCCAGAAAAACGGGATCTGCCCGGCGCACGCGTCATCCCGAACTACGACACCGGCGTCGAAACGACCGACAAGGCGCCCCGCCCGAGCATCCACACGGCATCGACAGCTCCGGCGCCCGCCGCAGAACTCGTTCCGGCGGAGGAAATCGATCCCTCGCGCTTCGGCAGCTGGACGACCACCAAGCTGTCGGTCACCGATCACGGCGGCCTGACGGAACGCCCGATCTTCGTCCAGAACGCGCTCCGCGAGGCGCCCACGGAAGTCTATACGCAGGGCTTCGCGAAGTCGGCCATGCCGGATCCGCGCCGTTTCTCCGGCAAGGCGATCACCTTCCTGACGGTGGCGAAATTCGCCGACGGAAAGGGCGGAGACGGCCAGCCGCTCACGCTGCAGCTTCCGATTACGAACTGACGGTTTTTTCGGCATCCGCCAGCGGCCCGACCGGCTCCGCGTCCGGGACCGGGGCCGGTTTCTCCGCCAGGTGCCCCAGCTTGCGCTCCCGGCGCCTGCGCCGCGCGATCCGGCCGGCGCGATAGCGCACCTTGACCCACCAGAGTCCCTCTTCGACATTCTCGATCTCGCCCGCATAGGCCTCCGAGAGCGCCTCGCGGTAGGATGAAAAATTCTCCATCGCGATCGCCTCAAGCCGATGCATCACGCCGATCCAGGCGGGCGAAAACAGCAATGTGATCGCCGTGACCGCGATCGACAGCCGATAGATATCGCCGCCAAGCGCGCCGGCTGAAAATCCGGCCGCGGCGAGTACGAAGGAAAATTCGCCGATTTGCGCCATAGACAGCCCGCCGACAAGCGCGGTCTCGCGGTCGAAACCGGCGATGCGCAGCAGGAACACGTTGAGCACTGTCTTGGCCGCGATGACGAAAAGCGCCGCCGCCAGCACGACGCCGAGATGAGCGCGGATATATTCAAGGTCGATGAGCAGGCCGATGGACAGGAAGAACACGACGAGCAGCACGCTCTGGATCGGCTCGATAACCGGAATGACCTTGTTTCGCAGCGTCGATTGCCCGATCACCAGCCCGGCGATGAAGGCGCCATAGGCGGGGGACAGGCCGATCGTTCCCGACAGCGCCGCCACGCCGAAACAGACCGCAAGCGAGCCAAGCGCGAGCAACTCGACATTCTCGCCGACCTGCTCGTCGAACGGCACCTTGAGCTTCGGACTGCGCCCGAGCCACCACAACAGCGCGCCGAGAAGTCCGACAGCGATCGCAATCTTGAAGACGATCGAGGCGGCATTCGCCCCGACCCCGCCGAGCGAGGTCACGATGATCAGCATCGGCACAACGGCGATATCCTGCGCGATCATAACACCGACCGTGATCCGCCCCGGCATGCGGCGCAAAGCACCCATGTCGTCGAGCATCTTCATCGCAACGACGGTGCTCGACAGCGCGATGATGAAGCCGAGAATGATCGCCTCCGCCATGGTGGACGATGTGAGCCATGCGATACCCGCACCAAGCAGCATTGCCGCAAGAAGCTGCCCCGCCGCAACTGTGACGGCCGGCTTGAGCGTCGCGACGAAGGCCTTCACGGACAATTCGGTGCCGATGAAGAAGAGCAGCATCAGCACGCCCATCTCGGCGAGCGTGGTGACGTTGTCGTTCGAGCTGATCAGGCCGAAACCTGTCGGCCCCATGATCATGCCGGCGAGGATGAAGCCGACCAGTGGCGGCTGCTTCAGCCGCATCAGCCCAAGTCCGGCCAGCACCGCGATCGCGATAACGATCGCCATGTCGACCAGCGGCACGCCGTGATGAACGTCTTCCAAACCTGTCTCCGTGATTCCTCACCGGAGACTATCGACAAGCCGGCGCCGCGGCAATTTGCCCGTGGCGATTACTATCCGATACCGCGTCCCGCTGCCCCGTGCGGCAAAACAAACACGGCTTCGTCGCCCGGAGCCCGGTTCACCGCAAGCGCATAATCATAGACCGTCGAAAGATTGTCGCTCGTCAACACGTCCCGCGGTGCGCCGCTGGCATGCACATGCCCGCTCTTCAGCAGGATCACATGATCGGCATACATCGCGGTCAGATTGAGATCGTGCAGGATGGCGAGCACGCCGCCGCCGGAGCGGGCGAACTCGCGCGCCACGTCCATGATCTGGATCTGGTGGCGGATGTCGAGGCTGGAGACCGGCTCGTCGAGAAACAGGTAACGCGCCCTCCCCTCCGCCACCGGGGTCCAGACCTGGCAAAGCACGCGCGCCAGCTGCACGCGCTGCTGCTCGCCGCCCGACAATTCCTGGTACATGCGCCCCTCGAAGCCGGCGAGATCGACCCGCGCCAGCGCCGCCGTGACAATGCCGCTCTCGCCGCCGGCCAATCCCTCGCGAATGCCAAGACGAACGATCTCGCGTACCGTGAACGGAAAGGAGAGGCTGGAGGCCTGCGGCAACACGCCCCGCCACGGCGACAATTCCCAGGGTTTCGCCGTCGCGATGTCAAAGCCGTGCAGATGGGCCGCGCCCGAATAGGGCACATCGCCGGACAGCGCCCGCAAAAGCGTCGTCTTGCCCGAACCGTTCGGTCCGATGACGACGGTCATTTTTCCGGGTTCGGCGGCGATATCGATGCCGTGCAGAACCGGCTTGCGCCCGAGTGTCACGCGAATGTCTTCAGCGGAAAGCATGGGCCTACAAGTCCAGAATGCCGCGACGCCGCAGCAGAATCCAAAGGAAGAACGGCGCACCCGCTATCGCGGTGACGATGCCGATCGGCAATTCCGCCGGCGCCACGATCTGCCGTGCAATCGCGTCAGCGAACAGAAGCAGGATCGCGCCGAGCAGCGCGGATGCGGGGAGCAGAAACCGGTGATCCGGTCCGATCAGCAGGCGCAAGAGATGCGGAACGACAATACCGACAAAGCCGATGCCGCCGGAAACCGCCACCGCCGCGCCCGTCGCCGAGGCGACGCAGACGACAGCCACGATCTTGATCCGCTGAACGTCGATCCCAAGGTGGCGGGCAGTCGCTTCGCCAAGCGCCAGCGCATTGAGCTGGCGGGAAATCAGAAGCGATATCGCCAATGCCGGCAGGATGAACGGCGCGGCCATCAGGTTCTTGGTCCATGTCGCGCCTGCCAGGGATCCGAGGTTCCAGAATGTCAGGTCGCGCAACTGCTGATCGTCGGCCCGGAAAATCAGCAAGCCGGTGAAAGCAAAGGCCAGCGCGGTCAGGGCAATGCCGGCGAGCAGCATCGTTGCCACCGAGGTCTGCCCGCGCCGGGTCGCGACGCGGTAGAGCACAAGGGTGACACCCAGACTGCCGAGGAACGCGCCGACCGGCACAGCGTAGATACCGAAAATGGCGGCGACGGGCGCCAGCAGGGTCGAACCGAGCACGATGAAGCTGACCGCGCCGAGGCTTCCTCCCGCCGTGACGCCGACAATGCCCGGATCGGCAAGCGGATTGCGAAAAAGCCCCTGCATGACAGCCCCGGATACCGCCAGCGCCGCGCCGATCAGCATGCCAAGCACGGCGCGCGGAAAGCGGATGCCGTAGACGACGATTCGGTCTGCGCCCTCCAGAGCGCCGGAGGTAAAGCCGAGCGTCTCGAGGAACACCCGCCATGCCGACGCGTCGGACGCGCCGGAGGCAAGGCTGAAGAAAAAGGCCATAACCAGTACGGCCGCCAGAACGACGATCGTCGCGCGCGCAAGCGCCGACCGGTCGCCCTCATCGGTCGCTTTCGGCCTGACCGCCGACAACGCTTCAGTGAATGTCATCGCCGTAAAGCGCCTTGGCGAGATCGAGCGCGGCGGACGCGGTACGCGGGCCGAAGCCGAGCAGATAGAGCCCGTTCATGCGGATCAGCGCCCTGTCCTTGCCGGCCTTGGTCGTTGCGACGGCAGGGTGGGCAAACACCGTCTCCGGCGGCGTATCGAGTTCGCCATCGCGGTCCATCATCAGGATCGCGTCCGGATCGATCGTGATGATCGCCTCGTCGGTCAGCTGCTTGTAGCCCTCGAAATCGACGATCGCGTTGTCCGCGCCGGCGAGCTCGATAATGCCGTTCGCCGCCGTGCCTGTGCCGGACGCCATGATGCGGCCGCCCTGCATCGACAGGATGAACAGGACGCGCTTCTTCTCGTCGATTCCCGAGACCGTTTCCGCGAGTTGCGTCATCTGCGCCGAAATCTCGGCATGCAGCGCCTCACCCTTCTCTTCGACGCCCAAGGCACCGGCGACGGCATCGACCGCATCGCCGATCCCCTCGGCGGTGAACTTCTCGGGCACGTCGACAAAGGGTATGCCCGCCGAGCGGATCACCTCGACCGCTTCCGGCGGTCCGCTGCCCTCGCGCGCCAGGATCAGGTCCGGCTTGATCGACAACACGCCTTCCGGCGCCAGCGCCCGCATGTAGCCCACATCGGGAAGCTCGAGCGCGGCTTCCGGGTAGGAACTCGTCGAGTCCCGGCCGATCAGCCGGTCTTCCTCGCCAAGCGCATAGATGATTTCGGTCACGGCGCCGCCGATGGAGAGCACGCGCTCCGCCTTGTCCTGCGCGACCGCGGAACTCGCGGTACCGGCCAACATGGCAAGCGCGATCGCGGCAAGCCGCGATGCCCCGCGACCGGTCTTTGAAATGGCAGACATGGAGAACTCCTTACGCGGCCGAAGCGAGGGCATGGCGTGGCAGCCCCGTCACCAGCTTCTGCCAGTCGGGCGCGTTCGCCACGCCCTCCTTCCAGAACCCGTTGATGAGGATGATGCGGTCGCCCTTTTCGTCATAGGCCTCGACTGAAACGACCTCGCCGTCCTTGCTCGGCCGGCTGATCAGCCAGCACTCGGAAATCGCGCTGGTCTTCAGATGCATGTGGAAATCGGAATCCATGACGTTCAGCCAGTCGCCGGTCCGCTTGATATTGGAAACCGTTCCGGCGTGGATTTGCAGACATCCCGGATTGCGGACGAAAACCATGATCACGGTTCCATCCGCGGCGGCCGTGTTAAAGACTGCGTCGATGGCGTCGTCGGCGAGACGCCAGGTGAATTCGGGACCGACGGCGCGGATCGCCTGCAAACGCTTGAACCCGAGGCGCGCAATGAGGCCCTGGAAATCATGCGTGTCTTCCAGCGAAGCCCAGCGCTCGCGCAATTGCGCGATCTGCTCTTCGTTCGGATCCGTGACCTCTGCCTTGCTCACCGGCGGCGTGAAGCCGGGCACGGACGCGTCCGACGGCATTGCCAGCGTGTCGACCAGCGCGCTCCAGGCAGCGATGTCGGTCGCCGGGCGGGCATGGATCTTGTGTACCGCATCGCCATGCGCGTCGAAGAATTGCAGGCTTCGCTTCACATCGTCGCCTTCGCCCTTCTCCACGGCGAAACCATGCACCCAATGGGCGCGAAACAGCCGCAGATTGATCCCTTCGCCGAGGAACATCGCGACGCGTTCGCGCGGTATATAGCCCTCATAGACGCCGATCTTCTCGTGCACCGCATTCTCGTTGCGGGTCAGCGCCATCACCTCGCCGACCTCGGCCAGGCGGGAAAACAGCACATCCATGTCGGGCCGAATGCGGCGCACGCCCTCGCCTTCCCATGCGGCGAGGAACTCGCCTTCCGATATGCCGAGGCTGTGCGCCAGATCGCGCTCGCGGATTTTCGGATTGGCCACACGGGCCGATTTGATGTCTTCGGGCGTCAGGGGGTTTGCGATCGTCATCGGCTTCGGTCTCACTTGTTGAGGATAAGTTTGCCCTGGCGGGTGATCTTCAAACGATAGATCGCCCCGTCATGCTCGATGCCGATTTCGCTGGCGCCCCGAAACAGATCGGAGCTTTCGTAGACGGTGGTTCCGCCAACCTTTGCGGTCTTTTCCTCCGCTTTCATCATGTTTGCGCCAAGCACCTTGTTTTCCTGCTCTTTCGTCATCGTCAATCTTTGAACGGTGAACGCCTGGCTGGCTGGCTGCTGGCTTGGCGAAACGAGAGTCATTTTCAAACTTGACTCTCGTGATCATGTTTTTTATCGAATGCAATACATGAGTGAATGTGTCAAGTTATAAAAGGCCCTTCGCTCTCGACTTAAGGCCAGCAAGCCAACCGCCAGCCAGCCGCTTTCCCATAAGAACAGGAGAATGAAATGGGGCTGGTGGGACGTAATTTTGCTGTGTTGGCGGGAAGTGCCGCTATCTGCGCCATATGCGCGGCCTCGGGGCCGGTAATGGCACAGGAAACGGAAACTGCAGGCCAGCCGACGCTGCTGCAGCGCCTGATCCTCGGTTTCGGCCGTCCGAAGGTGGCTACCGACACGCCAACCGCGGTCACGGTCATCGAACAGGACGACATCGACGAGGAAATCCCGGACACCGCAGCCGAACTGACGACGAAGATCCCCGGCGTCAATGCAGCAGGCAGCGAATCCAACGTGCTCGGCCAGAACTTCAACATTCGCGGCTTCGGGCCGGAAACGGTCGGATCGAGCCAGGAAGGCCGCGTCCAGATCAATGTCGACGGCGCGACCAAATATTACGAATCCTACCGCATGGGCGGCCTGTTCTCGGATATGGAGCTCTACAAGCGCGTCGAGGTCCTGCGCGGACCGGCGGCCGGCACGCTCTATGGCTCCGGTGTCCTCGGCGGCGTGATCAACTTCACCACGAAGGACGCATCGGACTTCCTCGAAGACGGGCAGACCGCCGCCCTGCGCCTGAAGTTCAACGCCGACAGCAATCAGGAGGGCTACAAGGGTTCCGCGATCTTCGCTTCGCGTATCGGTGAAAACGCCGAGTTCATCGCCGCCGGCAACTACACCGATTTCAAGAACATCATCACCGGCGACGATCACGAATTGCTGGGCACCGGAACGGAATTGCCTTCCGGCCTGATCAAGGGAACGCTTTATCTCGACGAAGCACGGGAACGGGTGCTCCGCGCATCCTATAACCGCACCCAGGGAGACGGACTCTCGGCGGTTTCGGTAGGCGGCGGCCCCGTCTGCGTAGGCTTCGCGATGCCGTGTTTTCCATATGCCACGCCGACCAGCACACCCATGCTGGCCGATCGGGAGTTCTTCGACGAAACCGCTGTCTTGTCCTACGAGGACTCGGCATCGGACAACCCGTGGCTCGATCTCAAGGCGACGCTCTCCTATTCCAAGCAGCGCAACGACCAGGATACGTTCGTGGTCGCGGACATGAGCTACGCCTATTACGAGGGCAAGCTCGAGAACACCGCCGAATGGACCGGCGAGAACTTCGAAAACTTCCTCACGGTCGGCCTTCAGGGCAAGTACCATGAGCGCCGCCGCAACAATGCGGCATCCTCCAGCCACCCGGAATACGACCAGCGCGGCGGCGGCGTCTATGCACAGAACGAGTTCATCTGGCAGGATCGCCTGACCCTGATCTCCGGCATGCGCATCGACTGGTCGACGCTGGAGCCGTCAGGAAGCCTGGTCGCGGCACAACCCGACTTCGGCACCACTTCCGGCGTCGCCTTCGCTCCGAAGATCGCCGCGCTCTATGATCTGACCGACAGCCTCTCCGTCTTCGGTTCCTACGCCTATACCGAGCGCCTTCCGTCAGGCGACGAGGAGTTCGATTACCGGGGCGACACGATCCAGAATCACCTGAAGAAGGAGCGGGCCCACTCGGTCGAAATCGGCTTCGGGCAGGATCTTCAGGATGTGTTCACCGGCAATGATGCGCTCGCCTACAAGGTCACGGGGTTTCATAACCACGTCACCGACCTCATCGTGCGGAACGGCAGCGGCGATTTCGAGAATGTGGCGTCCGCCAATCTCTGGGGCGTCGAGCTGGAAGGTTCCTACGAGGCGGAATATGCCTTCGCAGGGCTGGCCGCCTCCGTCATTCGTGGCGAGAACGCCGATTCCGGCGAGCCGCTGAACAACATCGCCCCTGACGAAGTCGCCCTGACCATCGGCGGAAAAATCCCGGATCACTACCTTCGGTTTGGCTGGGATGCCCGTTTCGTTGCTGCACAGACACGCGTCTCCACCGCATCGGGCGCTACGCCGCCGTCAGACGCCTTCAACGTTCACGACATCTTCGCGTCCTGGAAGCCCGAGGACGGGCCCCTGGCCGGCTTCGAAGTGATCGGACGCGTCGATAACCTCTTCGACAAGGAATACCAGGAGTACCTGATCACTTCCGGCCCTTCGAAAGGCCGCACGTTCAAGGTCTCTGTGGCGAAAACCTTCAACTTCTGAGGAAAATCATGGAACAGGCAGGACGACACTCCCACGACAGGATTATCAGGGCCGCGAGAACCCTGTCGTGCGTCCTTGCCCTGGCGGCGGGGCCGGCCTACGCGCAGGACGAAGCGCCGGCCCCGTCACTTTCACTCGAACTCAACGCGCTGCAGCAGCAGAAAGATGCCTGCCGCATCGTCTTCCTCGCCGAAAACCGGCTGGGAACCGACCTCTCGGCGCTGTCCTTCGAAACCGTGCTGATCGATACCGACGGGATCGTCGACCGGCTCACGCTGTTCGACTTTCAATCGCTGCCCGAGGGCCGCACCCGGGTACGCCAGTTCGATCTCGACAACACGCAATGCGAAACCATCGGGCGCATCCTGATCAACGGCGTCGCCACCTGCGACGGCGAAGGTCTCACCGGAACGGAATGCGTCGACAGACTGACGCTGTCGACACGTACGAAAGCGGAGATCGCGGGATGATGACGACAATCGAAGAGACGCTTCGGCGCACGCTCGACTTCCTGACGCTTGGCGGACCGGTCGTCTCGATCCTGCTTCTGATATCGGTCATCTCGGTGACGCTGGTCATCTTGAAAATCTGGCAGTTTCTCGCAGCACGCGTCGGCCGCCACCGCACCATCGAAAGGGCGCTCGCCCACTGGATCGCGGGCGGCCAGCGCATCGCGCTCAACGATCTCGCCGAGCGGCGCAACGGTGCTGCGCGCATTGTCTGGCAGGCCATGGCCACCGTCATCAACGCGTCGCCGCGCGATAGCGACGCCATTTCCGAAAGGCTGCGGGTCGACGCGACCGCCTATCTGACGAAGCTGCGCTCCGGCTTCCGCGCCCTCGACGCGATCGCCCAAATCTCCCCGCTGGTCGGGCTCTTCGGCACCGTTCTCGGCATGATCCAGGCCTTCCAGAAGCTGCAGGAAGCCGGCAACAGCGTCGATCCGTCCCTGCTGGCCGGCGGCATCTGGGTGGCGCTGCTTACCACGGCCGTCGGTCTCGCCGTCGCCATGCCGACCTCGCTGCTCCTCACATGGTTCGAAAGCCGCGTCGCGCGGGAAAGCGAATTGCTCGAACGCGCCCTGACCGTCGTCCTCAATCCCGCGCCGCTCGTCCGGCCCGGACAGGCCCCTGAGGGCGTTTCGAGACAGGAACCCCAGGGAATGCACGTCCATGCGGCTTGACGGTGCAGAGCGTCGGCGCAGTGCCCTTTCGATGACATCGCTGATCGATGTCATCTTCCTGCTGCTGCTCTTCTTCATGCTGTCATCGACTTTCACGCGGTTCGGCGAGATCGAGCTGATCGCGGGAGGCGGCATGGCGGGCGGGCCGCTGACGCCGGTCTATCTGCGCCTCCAGGGTGACCGGATCATGCTCAATGGCCAGGAACTGACACTGGACGGCCTGCCCGCCGCACTCGACCGGCAAAAGCACACCGGCGCCGACACGATCCTGCTGTCGTTAGACGACAAGACCGTCTCGCAGCGTTTTGTCGATGTCTACTCAGCCCTGCGCGCCACGCCGGGCTTCGCGGTAGCAGTCATCCGCTGACGGACCCGCCATGCATCTCGCCACCATATCCCCTCCCGCCAAGAAGCCGGAACCGACGATCGCGCTCATCAACATCGTGTTTCTGATGCTGATCTTCTTCCTGATCGCCGGCACGCTCGCCCCGCCGCTCGACAAGGATCTAACGCTCGTTCGCACGGCCGGGCTTGAAGGCCGCGAGCCGCCGGATGCGCTGGTGGTCCATGCGGATGGAACCACGACCTGGCGCGGACAGCCGATCGACACGGCCGAAGCGGTTGCCCGAAGTCAGGCGGGGGAAGGCGATAAAGAGAACGCCATGCGTCTCGTCCCCGACCGGGATCTGCCGGCTACGAAGCTGCTGGAAATTGCCGACGACCTCCGCCGAAACGGCGCGAAACGTATCTTTGTCGTCACCGAACGGGGTCTGGACTGATGGCGTCGCGGCGCAATCTCAGGATTTCGGTCGCGATCGCCGCGTCGCTCGGCGTGCATTTCGCTGCGGCGACGGCGATGACGCCCACCGGTCCGAAGGTAGAGATCGAGGGTGGCGCGACGGCCGAGATCGCGGCGCTCGGCTCCTCATTCGAGGATCTCCTCGCCGGGACAAGCGCCACACAGCCGGCCGAGGTAACGCCCGCCAAAACCACGGAACCGGTCGCCGAGCCTCTCGCAAAGCAGTTGCGTGACGTAGAAAAGCCTGCACGCCCCGAGAGAAGCGCCAAATCCCTGCCGGACAAGCAGACAGCCACCAGGCCTGTCGATGTTTCGAAGGCAACGAAACCGGTCGAGGTCGCCCGTGCGGATGTGACGCCGACCCCTTCGCTGCGCCCGGCGGAAACGCCGACACGGCCCGCAGAGGTCTCGCCAAGCATGGTCGTAGAAGCAAGTGCTGAATCGCCACAGGCGATACCGCAATCGATCTCCCCTCTGTTGACCACGGCCTCTGCCGCGACATCGCCAACAGGGGCGACTGCTACCGAGGCACAGGCGCCGCAAGCGGCCAAAACGCAACCTTCCCCTGAACAATGGCAGGCCGAAGCCACACAAGTCGAACCGGTCGAAATGGCGGCGCTCACGCCAGCTCACGCAGCCGAGACCATCGAGGCGGAACCGGAAGAAAACCCGATCCCGGTGCCAATCGCCCGTCCGCCGCAGCCCCAGGACGAGCGCAACCGGGCGGAGGCTCGCGAGCGGCAGACCGCGAAGAAGAAGGAACCTGTAAAGAAGCAACAGGTCGCCAATGTCGCGCGCGGAAACGCCGACCGCAACGCCCGAGCCGGCGATGCGACCGGCCGCGAAACCTCCAAGGCGAAGACAGGAGGCGCACAAAGCGGCGGCAAGGCGTCGAAGGCCGGCAATGCGAGCGCCTCGAATTATCCCGGCAAGGTCTATGCGAAGATCCGCCGAACGCGTCAGAAGCGGGCCGGTGGCCGGGGCGTCGCGCAAATCCGTTTCTCGATCTCGTCGAGCGGCGGACTTGCCAGCATCCGCCTCGCATCCAGTTCCGGTTCAGGCGCGGTCGACAGCGCGGCGCTGGACCATATCCGCCGATCCGCGCCATTTCCGCCGCCACCCGCGGGCGCGCAGCGGCAATTCGTCATCCCCGTCGAGGTCAGGCGCTAACGCACCCGTCCCCGATGCGGTAAAACAATCAAACAGAGAAAGGGAATTTTACTATGTATGTCGCGATGAACCGTTTCCGGGTCAACGAGGGTCACGAAGAGACATTCGAGAATGTCTGGCGCAACCGCAATTCGAGCCTCGCCGACATGGCCGGCTTCCAGTCGTTTCACCTTTTGAAAGGGGACTTCGACGAGGAGACGAAGACGACGCTCTATGCCTCGCACACGATCTGGGAGAGCCATGACAATTTCGTCGACTGGACGAAATCCCAGAATTTCCGCGACGCGCACAAGAATGCGGGAATCAACAAGGGCATGTATGCCGGCCATCCGCAGTTCGAGGGCTTCCAGTCGGTCGTCGACAACTGACACGCCCGGACATTCTTACCTCCAACAAAAAAGCCCGGCGGTTCACACCGCCGGGCTTTCTTGATTTCCGAAGAATGACAGCGCTCAGACCATGCCAAGCGCGTTCTTGTAGAGGTCGAGGACCGCTTCCTCTTCCTGTATCTCGTTCGGATCCTTCTTGCGCAGTCGAATGATCGCGCGCAACGCCTTGGTGTCGTAGCCGCGCCCCTTGGCCTCGGCCATCACTTCCTTGATGTCGTTCTGGATCGTGGCCTTTTCTTCCTCGAGCCGCTCGATACGCTCGACCAATTGCCGCAATTCGGCTGCTGCTACAGTGACTTCGCTTGCGGGATCGCTCATGAGAACCTCGAAATGTTGAGTTGTTGGCTGTGCTGGCGTAGCCGACAGGCAAATCCGTTACCCTGCTCACAGCAGAGCGAAAGACCGGATGCCGGATGCGCTGAAAGGTGGCCAACCGATGCCGTATCCGCGCGGTAAAATCAACCGCGCGGCGACACCGTTCACAACTGCTTCGAGGAAGCCGTCAGGCGCGCTTGCTGTCGAAGATGTGTTCGAGTTTACGGCCGAGCAGCCACGCCACCGGAAGCGCGATCACGGCACCGGCGACAGCGGCGTAGATGATGTACTGCGCCGAGATCATGTCGACCGTCAGAAGTGCGATGACGATGATCCCCATCAGCGTCGGCGCTGTGAGAAGATAGGCTGCGAGAAAAAGAGTGAACATGACGAAATCCCCCAAGTTCATATTCCGAGTAGGGAATATGTTCTCGAAAGGGACCTTCCGCCTTGACCGTGATCAAGGCGGATTTCGAAACCGTCTCCGGGTCGGTATCTAACGCGGAAGCGTTGTCTCGCCCATCAGGAACTCGTCGATGGACCGCGCCGCCTGGCGGCCCTCGCGGATCGCCCACACCACCAGCGACTGGCCACGCCGGGCGTCGCCGGCCGCGAAGAACTTGTCCACCGTCGACTTGTAGTCGAGATCGTCGGCATGGACCGAGGTTCCGCCGCGGCGGTCGACATCGATCGTCAGCTGGTCGCCCAGCTCATCGATCACACCGGCTTCGGCCGGACCGGAAAAGCCGATGGCGATAAAGGCGAGATCGGCGCGGATGAAGAATTCGCTGCCCGCGATCGGCTTTCTCGATTCGTCGACCTCGCAGCATTTCACATGCGTCAGCATGCCATTCTCGCCGATGAATTCGAGCGTCGCGACCTGGAACTCGCGCTGCGCGCCTTCCGCCTGCGAAGACGACGTGCGCATCTTGGTCGCCCAATAGGGCCACACGGAAAGCTTGTCTTCCTTTTCCGGCGGCTGCGGACGGATGTCGA
>Ga0209692_10001066_pt1 | contig 42385 bp, 43 predicted proteins | sample tdDd472_FD_187129 | JGI IMG/M metagenome (GOLD analysis project Ga0209692, IMG submission 187129) | Marine sediment microbial communities from the Atlantic coast under amendment with organic carbon and nitrate - tdDd47.2 (SPAdes)... | ecosystem: Environmental > Aquatic > Marine > Coastal >...
TGTGTATGCTTTGTTTTCAAAAGCGATGCAAATATAGAGCGATTAAATTGAAATCGCAAACTCTATTTTGCCGAAATTAATGGTTTTTTCACCAGTAAACAATACTTACCTGCTTTATAGTATTGGCGGGCAATTTGATATAAAAATGAAAAAAAAACGCAAAAAAATATAAATCTTGAAAAAACTCTTGTTTTGCTTATGATAACGGTGATTTTTGAATGAAAAAATCAAATTGGTAAGCGAATTTTAAAAATAAAGAATTAGCAGTTGTGGAGTATCTCAAAATGAAAAAAACGTCATAAACGAAAAATAATTTTAATTTTGTGATCGAATTTTTCAGCTAAAATTGGATCTAATATTATATCTGATGACTGAGAAATTCCATTTTAATAGATTTAACTCTTAACGATTCGTCTTCATGGAAAATAAAGTTGTAGTAATAACCGGAGCTTCATCCGGAATTGGTAAAGCATTGGCATTTGAATTTGCATCCCGAGGATCGAAAGTAGTATTGGCAGCTCGTAATACCGATAAATTGAAAGAAGTAGAAAATGAATTACTGGCGAATGGCACTGAAGTTTTATCTGTGAAAACAGATGTAAGCATTGAGGAGGATTGTAAGAATTTAATTGAAAAATCGGTTCAGCATTTTGGGGAAATTGATGTTCTTATAAACAATGCAGGCATATCAATGAGAGCACTTTTTGCAGATTTGGATCTATCGGTTTTAAAACAATTAATGGATGTTAATTTCTGGGGTACGGTCTTCTGTACCAAATATGCTATGCCATATATTACTAGAGCAAAAGGTTCAGTAGTTGGTGTAATATCTATTGCTGGATATATTGGTTTACCGGCACGATCGGGATACTCAGCTTCTAAATATGCTATTCGTGGCTTTTTAGATACATTAAGAGTAGAGAACTTAAAAACTGGGGTGCACGTATTGGTAGCTGCACCTGGATTTACAGCTTCCAACGTAAGAAATGTTGCCTTAACGGCTGATGGTTCAAGTCAGGGAGAAACTCCCCGTGACGAGGATAAAATGATGAGTGCTGAAGAATGTGCTCGATTAATTGCCAATTCTGTTGTAAAAAGAAAGCGAGAGTTAATTATGACCTTTATAGAAGGAAAGGTAACCGTTTGGTTGAAAAAGTGGTTTCCATCTTTATTAGAGAAATTAACTTATAACCACATGGCAAAAGAACCAAATTCACCGTTGAAATAAATAATTGAATATTAGGCGAGTATTTTTTTAATACTCGCTTTTATTTTTTAGCTGTAACATTTACAGCTTTTGAAAGTATACTAACTATTGTGATTAATTTATCACTTACACTACGACTACTACCTACTCAATGGATAAATCTCATTTTAATACGTTTATCTTTTCCAATGCGAATAAGATATACAGTTACGTTTTTTGTATTTTAAAAAATCCTGAAGAAACAATGGAGGTTGTTTCTTTAACGATAGAGGAATGCTGGAAAAAAAGAAAGAATTTTTCACATACAGAAATAACCTACGCATTTAAAGTAGCGCGTAATTTGGCCAAAAATAAAGCATCTTATTGTAGGCAATCAGCAGTGCAGAATGGATCAACAGAATTGGAAGTTAATCCGGTGTTAGATTTGTTTTGCAAACTTATAAAAGATCTGGCACCTGTTCAGGCAGAGGTAATGTGCCTTCGATCACTGACAAGATTAAGTATCGATGAAATCTCAATTGTGGTTGGTTTAGGGATAAATAATGTAATATCTATATTAGCAAATACACGAAAATTAATTCGAGCTAAGATTGATCCTAAAGGCATTTTAAATGATATGAATTGTCACGAATTCTTACTAAAGTATTATTCAGGAAATACTACTCTAGAAGAAGAGGAGAAACTGAGAATATACATTTTAAGAATGGATTTAACAGAAATTCCGGAGGCAGATTGTGAATTGTTTAAGTTGTTTCTAGAAGTTGGAGGTTGTGAAATGCCTAAACATTACACTGATTTATTGAATGTAAAGATAAAGGAATTACAGAATGATAACTGGAGAAAGTCATTATCTAGGTTTTTTCTAATGGGTGAATAATGTTAATTCTTAAGATCTATCGTTAAGAGATTTGAAGCCTTTCCCTAATATTTCATTTGTTTCCATTACGGTTATAAAAGCGTTAGAGTCAATGGAATGGATGTAGTCCTGTAGCATTGACAGTTCACGGCGATTAACAACCATAAAAATCATATTTTTTTCACTACCATCATACATTCCAGTACCTTTTAAAAAGGTGCCGCCTCTATTCATATCACCAATTACTTTATCCTTAATTTCTTCGTATTTGTCTGATATAATGAACAAAGCCTTTTCATAATTAGAACCTTGCATAGTTATATCAATAACTTTTCCGATAATGAACACAACAATCCATGAATAAAGTGGAATTTGCCAATCAGGTTTAATATACAAACTACATAGAACAATTAATGAATCGATATAAATTACAGTTTGCCCTAAAGGCATTTTAAGGTACTTAGCGGTAATCATTGCTAGAATATCTGAGCCGGCAGATGTTGCTCTGGCTTTAAGAATTAAACCCAAACCAAAACCAATTAAAATACCTCCAAAAATACACGATAACAAAACATCATCAACTAATGGAATAACTCCCCACCAAGCTGTAAGTGTATCAATAAAAAGTGCACAAAGAATAAACGAGATGACTGTTTTTATCCCAAATCTCGGACCTAATATCTTAACACCAATAAAACTTAAAGGAATATTTATAGCCAAACTGGCAATTCCAACGGGAATTCCACCACCAAAGCGTCGGAATAAATCATTGGAGTAATCCATAAAATGATATAGCAATCCTGAGAAAAACCCAGTATAATCATCTGGATTAAGTGCACCGAATAATCCTTGAGGAAATAAACCTACAGTCAGTTTGTTAATAACAATTCCAATTCCGTATATACTACCAGGAACTAAATCGTAGGGAACGATAAAAAAAACAAATCCGGCAGCCATAATAAATGCACCGGCAAATACTAGAGAATAATTATAAAACCATTTCCCCGAAAATATAGAGTCCTTTTGTAGAAAAGCCAAAATCAGTAATTTTTTTTGTGGTTGATAATAATGCGTAAGATTAGTAAGATTTCCTAAAAAATAATAATTTTTATTAGAATTCTTTACGCTTTTTGCACCTTTTAGTGGAAAAAGGATAATGAGGAGTTGTTTTACAAACAAAGAATTGATTGTTTTGCAATACAAATATTAATACATAAAAATGAGAGCAAAATTAAGCAGACTGATCATGAAAATGTTTGGTTGGAAATACATAGGTGAAATTCCGGAGATTAAAAAAGCAGTAATAATTGCGGTACCGCATACTTCAAATTGGGATTTTGTTTGGGGAAAACTTACTTTCTTAGCTTATGGAATAAAAACAACTATTTTAATGAAAAAAGAGATGTATGTTTTTCCTATAAAGTACCTTTTAAAATCATGGGGAGTAATTCCCATTGATCGATCGAAAAAGGGAAATATGACGGATCAGTTGGCTGAGGAATTTGCAAAAAGAGATTCTCTTTACCTTTCACTTTCGCCTGAAGGTAGCCGAAGTTTGAGAACTGAATGGAAGAGAGGATTTTACTATATTGCCTTAAAGGCTAATGTGCCAATTTATTTGGCGAAAATTGATTATGAAGAAAAGAGCTTAACATGTGGCGAAGCTTTTTATCCTACGGGGGATGTTGAGAAAGATATGAAGTATATTAAGAGTGCTTATATAGGTTGCAAACCAAAATATCCGGAGAAATTCTCCACAGGATTATAGAATTGCTGATATGACTGATTTATTGAATGTGAGTTTGATTCAATCTTCATTAGAATGGGGAGATGTAGAAGAAAATTTAAATCATTTATCCAAGTTACTTGTTGGTTTAAATGAAAAAACGGACTTAGTGATTTTACCTGAAATGTTTACTTCGGGTTTTTTAATGAATGAAAAGGAACGAATTGCTCCGTATGAAGCTATTACGTTGGGCTGGATGCAGAAGCAAGCTTCAAAACTCCACACTTTTATTGTTGGTAGCATAATTGTTGAAGAGCAAGGACAATACTTTAATAGATTGTATGTTGTTAATCAATCTGGTGTAATGTGCAGTTACGATAAAAGACACTTGTTTAGGATGGGAGAGGAGAATAAGCATTTCTCTGCCGGTAAAGAGCGTAAGGTTTTTAAAATTGGCAATTGGCGTATTTGTCCTTTGGTTTGTTATGATCTTCGGTTTCCTGTTTGGAGTAGAAATACGAATGATTATGATCTGCTTATTTATGTTGCCAACTGGCCATCGGCAAGAAGAGAGGTCTGGAATACGTTATTAAAGGCAAGAGCTATTGAAAATCAAACCTATGTTGCAGGTGTTAATCGTATTGGTGAAGATGGATTGAACCTGACCTATAAAGGAGGTACATGTTTTATTGATGCCAAGGGAAAACTTATTGCAAAATGCGAGGATAATAAATCTGAAATTATTTCCTCGGAATTAAACTTGAAAGATTTAAAGGATTTTAGAAAGAAATTTCCGGTACTGCTTGATGCTGATGCGTTTCGGATTGAAATTTAATTTGACTTTATCGATCTGTATAATAGTTGTTTGTAATTTTTTGGCAATTCTATTATTAATATATCCTTGCAAAACTAAAAAGATAGTTCTATATTTATGTCTATGATCTGAGAAAACTAATCCTATTCTTTTTAAAGATCAATGTCCCACTTTTATACAAAACAAAAAACAATGAAAGAATTAACAAGAGCGGAAGAACAGGTGATGCAAATTCTATGGGAATTAGAAAGTGCATTTGTAAAGGAGGTAATTGAACTGATACCTGAACCTAAACCTGCCTATAATACCGTTTCTACTATTGTTAGAATCCTCGAAAAAAAAGGATTTGTTGGTCACGTAGCTTATGGTAAAAGTCATCGTTACCATCCTCTGATTACAAAAAAAGAATATACCAGAAAGTTTATGAAAGGTTTTGTGCGAAATTACTTTTCCAATTCGTATCGTGATATGGTTTCATTTTTTGCTAAAGAGGAACAAGTTAGTTTATCTGAGCTGGAAGAGGTAAAAAGAATGGTAGAAGAACAAATTAAAAGACAAAGCGATAGCTAAAAATTTGAATGGTAACAGGCATTATTTTATATTTTCTTCAATCAACAATTTGCATGGCATTTTTTTATGCTTTGTATTCGTTGTTCCTTAAGAGAGATACTTTCTTTAGGGTCAATCGTGTGTTTTTGTTGTTGACTTTAGCCGCTTCGTTACTTATTCCATCTTTAAAAATTCCATTTCAGCCCGAAAGTGGTTCAGCAACTGTTGATTTGGCAATGATTGAGGCAGTTGTAGTTACTTCTCATCAATATCTAAATAGTAATATGTTAGGAGAGGTGGTTGTTACTCCAATTGTTGAGAAATCATATAGCTGGTATCAATACCTTGGTTTTATATATTTTATAGGGGCTTTATTATTATCGGTTCGTTTTCTGAAAAATTTAATTCAGCTTCTGATATGGAGCAGAACCAATAAAAGAATTAAAAAAGATGGAGTGCAATTGGTGGTAATGAAAGACAATTATCCGCCATTTTCATTTTTAAATTCAATTTTCATTTGCAAAGAGGATTATGGAAAACCTGAATTTAATTCCATACTGGCGCATGAAAGAGTTCATGTAGATGAATTGCATACATTCGATTTAATAATCATTGAGGTTCTATCTGTTTTATTTTGGTTGAATCCATTTGTGTGGATGTATAAATCTTCATTACAAGAAGTCCATGAATATCTGGCGGATGATCGTGTTGTTAAGGGACACATAAATGCCAATGAGTACAAAATGCACATTGTCAATCAATTTGCAGGAGGAGAATTATTTAGATTGGCAAATAATTTCGGGCAATCTACTCTAAAGAAGAGAATTTCTATGCTAGGGAAAATTAAAACACCAAAAATTGCTCTGGTTAAGTTATTACTCTTACTTCCAATTTTTGCGGTTTTGTTTTCAGCTTTTGCTTTCACCATTGAAGAAAAAGAGAAATTATCGACAAATTTTTCAATTAGTGAATTTGTTTCTTCAGATTTAAAACGATTTTATTCATTCTCGAGTGATATTTACTCATTAGATTCGAAAGATGAGTTTACATTTACAAATAAAAACAACGCTCATGCTATTAGAAGTCTGGAGCATAAGGATAAAGTGAACCCAAATAAGGTATATCATATTGCTGATGTAATGCCTGTTTACCCTGGTGGTATTAAGGCTCTTCAAAAATTTATCAAGAGTAAGATTAACTATCCTGACAAGGCTCAATTGAATGGAATAGAAGGAAGAGTGTTTGTATCTTTTGTAGTAGGAAAAGAGGGAAATGTAAAGAATGTTAATGTAATACGTAGTGAACATCCTAGCTTAAATGCTGAAGCTAAAAGGGTAATTTCAGAATTGCCTGATTGGAAGCCTGGAAAAAACAAGGGAAGTTTTGTAAATGTGGCTTATTCATTCCCTGTTAATTTTGAGCTAAATAATTTTAGAGTTGAATCCATCAATACACCTGAACCATTAGTTGCAAAAATTAAAAATGCATCAGATTATCATCTGGATAACGTACTTAAGCTAAAAGAAAGTGTTTCTAAATCGAATGGATATATTGTTGCAGAAAAATTGCCAGAATTTCCAGGTGGACGAATCGCATTGCGTAAATATATTGCACGAAATGTAAAATATCCTGTTTTAGCAGCAGAACAAGGATATGAGGGGTATGTATTTGTGAAATTTATGGTGAATGAAGATGGTAGTGTATCGGATGCATATGTGCTTAAAGGTGCAAATGTTGAGTTAAATACGGAAGCCTTACGCATGGTTAATGCAATGCCAAAATGGTCTCCAGGAGAACAAAATGGAACTAAAGTTGCAGTTAGTTATACAATTCCTATTCGTTTTGCTTTGAATTAATAAATTTTTTTACGTATATTAACTAAGAATTTAGTTCAGTAACTATTTTTTTAGGAGAAAAAAAATAAACCAATTTATTGTCTAACCAAAAAATCAATATTATGGAAATTAAGAAAAACCCACGCCACGATTTAGAAAAGAAAAGATCTATGTTTCTACAGATCGGTTTCTTATTGAGTTTTGCTATTGTTTTTGCAGCTTTTGAATACAAAACCCCAATTGAAGAAACAGCTGTACTTGATTTTGATCCTCTTGAAGAATTAGATGAAATGATTCCCATTACCGTACAAGATAAAGAAAAACCTAAACAAGAGATCAAGGTTAAAAAATTAGATCTGTTAGATATAATGATAACAGAAGATGAAGATGAGGAGGATGATTTGGAAATTGTAGATTCTGATGCTTCGGAAGATGATTCATATGATATACAGGATGTTGTAGAAGAAGAGGAAATTATTGATGAAGATACTCCATTTGTAAGAGTTGAAAATATGCCAATTTTTAATCCACGAAAGAATAAAACTTACGAAGAGGGATTGAGGGATTTGTTTATAACCATGCAGAAAATGACCAAATACCCAATTATTGCGCAAGAGAATGGTATTCAAGGGAAAGTTTTTGTAAAATTTGTTGTTTCAAAAACAGGAGATATTACAAATGTACAGGTAGTTAGATCGGTTGACCCAGCATTGGATAAAGAAGCGATTAGAGTTGTTAGAAACTTACCGAAGTTTAAGCCTGGCATGCAGCGAAACAGACCTGCTAGTGTTTGGTTTAGCGGATACATATCGTTTGTTTTGCAGTGATATTTTTTTATCCAGTATAACTAAAAAAATAGTTTAAGATTTAAAAGAAAATAGATTGTTTCATTAAAATTGAAAACTATGAAAGAGAAAAAGAATCCAAAATATAATCTTGAAAGAAAAAGAGTATTGTTTTTACAATTCGGTTTTGTATTTAGTTTTTTGTTTGTATTAATGGCTTTCGAATATCGGGTTCCTATGGAAGAGGCAGAGGATATAGATTTTGTAGCTTGGGACGTTACAGATGAGCTAATTCCGGTTACTTTTAGGGAACCCGAAAAGCCTAATGAACCACCAAAAATTAAGAAATTGGTATTATTAGATCCATTAGTAGTAGATGATGATGATGAGGTTGATCCTTATGAGCCTGAAGACTCTTTTGGTGATCCTGGTGAAGATATTCCTTTACCTGTCTTTGATGATGTTATAGAAGATGACGAGGTGACGACTTTTGTAATTGTTGAAGATATGCCAATTTTTAATCCTTCCAAAAATAGAACTTTTGAAGAAGGACAGATAGATTTATTCAGAACAGTTCAAAAAATGGTAAAGTATCCCGCCATAGCTCAAGAATCTTGTATTGAGGGTAAGGTTTTTGTAAGATTTGTGGTAACAAAAAATGGAGATATAGGTAACATAGAAATTACTCGTTCTGTTGATCCATCGCTCGATAAGGAGGTGATCCGTGTCATAAAAAAGCTTCCTAAGTTTAAAGCAGGAATGCAAAGAAATAAGGCTGTTCCAGTTTACTATTCGGCTTATGTGAATTTCAAATTGCAATAATCAAATTAATCATTATAGAAAGATTTTTTCCGAAACTATAAAGCTTAAATTTCGTATTATCAATTAGCACAACGTTCATTGAATTCATTCTCTCATAAGATCCGCAACCTAATACAAAACAGCTTACTTAAGTGCTAGGCTTGCGGTTCTATTTTTATCGTCATGTTACCTTAAAAATCTTTAGCTATGATACCTAAGAAGAATCCAAATGTTGATTTGGAAAAACGTAAATCGTTATTCTTTGAAATTGGATTAGTTGTGGCTCTGGCGATAACCTTTATTTCTTTTGAATGGAAATCGAATGTAAAAGAAGTTGTAGATTTTAAACAAGTTGGTGAGTTTACAATTGATGAGGAAATGGTACCGATTACCAGACAGGAAGAGATAAAAGTTCCACCAAAACTGCCTCCCAAAATCAGGGTAACCGATGTGATTACAATAGTTGATGATGATGTTGAAGTTGAAGAAGAATTAGAGATTATTGAAATCGACATTGATCAGGAAACAGAAATTGAATTTCAACAACCAATTGAAGTTATTGCAGAAGAAGAGGTTGATGATGAAGCTCAGATTTTTGTAATCGTAGAGGAAATGCCAATTTTCCGTCCAGATATTTGTAAAAATAAAAAGGAAGGAGATGAGGAACTCTATCGGTACATTTACTCTAAGATTAAATATCCGGTAATTGCCCAGGAAAATGGAATTGTTGGTAGAGTTTTTGTGAAATTTATAGTTGGGAAAGATGGTGGTGTTTACAATGTAGAAATTTTAAGAGGTGTTGATCCTTCTCTAGATAAAGAAGCTATAAGGGTGATTAAAAATTTACCTAAATTTCAACCGGGAATGCAAAGAGGGAAACCGGTGAAAGTTTCTTATACTTCGGTAATAAAATTTGTATTACAATAATTAAGTACACAGACTTGAAAAGGAAAGTCCGCTAATTTTAAAAGCGGACTTTTTACATTATATAATTGCTGTTTCAATGCATGTAGCTTTTGCATATTTTTCCAACAAATTAATGGCAAAATTCATTGATTCAGGCAAATCAATTTCTGATTGAAAACTTATAATAATCATTAAAAAGTTGGTGCATTCGGTGTTAATTGAAGTTCGTATTGAATCACTAGTAGGACTGCCAAAAGCTCCTATATCATCCCTAAATACAGGTAGAAACTCAATGTTTAATTTTCCTTTTCCAATGCCTTGATAATCTTCCTCTTTTTTACCAATGCCAAATTTTACATCTCCAGTAATTTTATCAGCATTGTAACCTCCTATTGAAAAGCCACTTTCAATCGAAACCAAGTTCAGCAAATCAACAATATTATTGATTTTGTATAAGCCTTTTTCATTTACAATTCGGCGTAACAAAGCTTCCGCAGATAATCGATATCTGCTCGGATGTTTACCTACGGTTTTATATCCTTGTTTAGAGCTTTTTATCGTCGATAAATTCCTAATTTTCTCAATGCTCAATTCATTTGTTTTCTTTTTTATAGAGGTATTAATTACTTCCCATAGAGCAGCATTGTTTTCTTCGGTTTCTACCTTGCATTGAATAATTCCCAATCTTAAATCAGGACAAAGAGTCTTTAATTGGCTTTCGATTTCTATTTTGGTCATTTCTGTGTTTAAATATTGGTAATTTGATTCTCTACTCAAAAATAGGAAATTTTAAAGCTAAAAAATTTAGTCGATCATTAAATTATTTTATCATAAATTTTTTATCAGAAAAGATATTCCATAACTTTAATGGGAATCGTAGAATTTAAGTTTATGCAAGATAAAACAGTATTAATAACTGGAGGAGCAAAGCGTATAGGAAAACATTTATCCAATTATCTGGCTGAAAAGGGATATCATATTGCCATTCATTATAATTCTTCGAAAATAGAAGCTTTAAAATTACAAGCTGAATTGCAATCAAAATATGTAAATGGTGTTTTTAAAATATTCCATTGTGATTTAAGCGATGAAAATGAAGTAGAGAAGTTAATGGATAAAGTGATGATGCATTTCGAAAGAATTGATTTGTTGGTAAATAATGCATCTGTTTTTGAACCTGGTATAATTCGTGAAAGTAGTGTAAAACTTTATAATAATCAGTTTGATATCAATCTTAAAGCTCCTTTTGTTCTAACTAGAGATTTTGCTTTAAATAATAAAAAAGGAAATATTATTAATTTTTTGGATACCCGCATTTCGAGCAATAGTAATTCTCATTCGGCATACAGTATTTCCAAGGTTGGCCTGGCTCATTTAACTAAAATGGCAGCATTGGAATTTGGTCCTGATATTCGTGTAAATGGAATAGCTCCGGGAGCAACTTTATCACCAGAAGGGAAAGGAGATGATTACTTAGCAAAGGTAGCAGAAAAAACACCAATGAAGATTCCTGGTGGAATTGAACCGATTTTGCAATCGATAAATTATATTTTAACTAATAAAAATCTTACCGGACAAATTTTGTATTGCGACGGTGGAGAACAACTCTTATAAATTTTGCTTATGGCGATTATTCGTGTGAAAAATTTGTTAATTCGAACTTATATTGGTTTTAATCCTGATGAATTGAGAAACAAGCAAGACGTTGTTATTAATATGACGATTAAAGCTAATGTTGAGGAAGCGATTAAGAATGATGATGTTGAGAATTCATACAATTATAAAACTATTACAAAAAAGGTAATTACGCTTGTTCAGGAAGGGAAATTTAAAATGTTAGAGAATTTAACTCAGCAAATTTTAGATTTAATCCTGCTAAATCCTCAGGTAGAATGGGCTAAAGTAGAAGTTGACAAACCTCATGCCTTACGCTTTGCAGAATCGGTTTCTATTGAGTTAGAATCTAGTCGTTAAACTTACTTTTTAATCATGAATGAATGTATTTTAGGTATAGGTTCGAACATTAATGCTGATGAAAATATCCGTAGGATGCTCTGTTTGTTAGCTAAAGATCATTGGGTTGGCAAACATTCTTCATGGCTGAAGACCGCGCCAATTGGAATTACTGATCAGGATGATTTTGTAAATGGAGCAGTTCATGTTAAAACGAATCATGGAATCGAAGAATTTACCAAATACTTAAAACAATTAGAAGATAAACTGGGAAGAGATCGGACTTTACCAAAATTTGGTCCGAGAACGATCGATTTGGATATTGTAGTTTGGAATGGTGAGATAAAAGATCAAGATTATCACACTCGTGATTTTGTGAAGGATTCTGTTGATCAATTACTCTGATTTAAACTTTGAAAAAGTAAATTGACCAATTCAATGTCCGCAGAAGCCCAATCCAAAGTTTTCAAATCGGAGATGTTTACCCAACAAATGTTTTGATGAACATGAGTATGAAATTCACCAGAAATATGTTCCACAAAAAAGGCTTTTAGTAGAATTACTTTATTTCCATAATCGTATTCGCTTTCTCCTAAATAAGCTATAACTTTTGTGTCAATATTTAATTCTTCCTTAAGTTCACGTACAATGCATTCTTCTGCAGATTCGCCAACTTCTATTTTTCCACCAGGAAATTCCCATTTCAGGCTGTGCTCATCATTATGACTTCGTTGAGCAGCAAGAATTCGGTTTTCTTTTTGAATAATTGCAGCAGTAACTTCAATCTTTTTCATTTATTTGCCTCCCTCTTTTGGAGTAAGTTCCTCAAGTAAGTTGGCTGCAAGTTTCACTAGATTTTTGCAGGACATACTGTAATTAAAACGTATATCAAAACAGGTTAAAAATTCTGATTTTTCTTGAAACCTTTTGCTAAACTCTTCAGATAATTCAGGATTGTTTTTTATTAATTCCAAAGCTGCAAAATAGGCTCCACAATTGCCATCTATCGCTTTCCCATTGCCAAACTTGGCGAATTCAGAAATTTCATCGTTGCTAATATTGTATTCATCCTGAAAAGCTTTGTAAATAGCTTGTGCGCAGTTGTAATATCCCGGAGGCTTGTGAAAGTATTTCAAGGCAATATCAGCCTTACTTTTTTTGTAAAAAAAACTCATTGTAAAGGTTCAAGTTGGTTACTAGCAAATGTATGATTTTCCTTAAAAAATATCGAACAGATTTATTGTTTTTTAGCATATAATAAAAAACTAGTTTTTTAATTTAAAATGAATCTAATGTCTCGCTTATTGTTCAATTGTTATTGATTGTGTAATTTAACATTTCACAAGAGTTATTATAATTACAATCATATAAAGGGAGAAGTAAAATGGGGAATAAAAATCCTTGGATATTGGGCTTAATTATTTTATGTTTTTTTACTTATTATGCATGGAATAGTTTCACTTTACCAACAGTTTTTTTTGGAGAAACGATAAAGAAGGAGGCGTTTGTGTATGAGACAAAATTTCGAATGGGGAAACTTGGGAAAGGTTGGAAGCAAACCATTCGTTATTTTTATTTTGTAGATGGAGAACGCTACGCTGGTAAATATTCTTTAAAAGGTAATCAAAAACATCAGAAGGTTGGCAATAAAATTTCCTTAACGGTGTCAGTATTAAATCCTGAAAAACATAAAGTAAGAGCTTTTTACAAGTACGAGAGGTTTTATTACAAAACAGATCGGAAATTTTATGTTCCTCAAAGTGTTGGGTATAAGAATCTATTTCTGGATAAAGATGTTTTTCAGATAGAGAATTTTTCTATTCAAAATGATTCAATCTCTAAAATATTTGGACAGGTAGAACATTTTAACGATACTACAATTGTTTTAGAACCTATTGTTTTTTATTATCGAACCAAAACCCATTTCAGTTATAAGATTATAAATAAAATTGATTCGAAGAAATATCTGCAAAATTCAAAATACTTCTATCGCGATGGAATGTCTGTACTAACAAATGGTATTGAGGAATATTGGAATTAATTTTGATTTAAACGATATCTTAGGGTATTGATTTTCTTTTCCAAACTTAATGAGAATTCGTTGGATTCTTTTTCTACAAACTCAAATAGGGATAGGGATTTTTCAAAATATTCAAGTCCTGAAGAAATGTTATTATTAGTAAATTGCATTTCTCCTTCGACAAAGAAAAGTTCAGCTAATATTTGTAAGTGCCCACTTGTGTAATTGTGTTTTGTAAGTAATTCTGTAGTAAGCTGATTTTTCGGAATTTTTCTAAAATAGGAGGCATCTTCTTTTAAGAAATCACGATATGAATTTTCTAAAATTTTTGAAGCTTGCTTTGAATCTCCTTTTTTTGCTAAACCAATAATACGGGCAATTACTTCCGCAATCATTTCTATCATTCTAAGGATATAATCTTTCTGATACATGAATTGAGTGTTTTTAAATTGGAAATCTAATTTAGCATTAAATATGGAATGTACTGTTAAGTTTGTTGTGATATTTACACTTTAACTAGTGGAGCCCAGGCTGAGGCAAAACTTTTTTCTCCAAATTTACCGAAATCACAAATTACATCTTGTGTATTTGCTGATATTATTTCACCTGTACCATATTTTGGGTGTTTTACCTTAGTTCCAATTTGCCATTTTAAACTTGCTTTGGATTCGATCTTTATTTCTTCCTCATGTTTTGGAATTGGTGCATCTACTGAAGGGGAAAGTTTTTCAATTAATGAGCTGGGAATTGAATTTAAAAAATAGGAAGGACCATCCTGAGCATTCCATGCGTTGGATTGTGTATGCCAGGATATTTCCATGTGATTTCGGGCACGAGTTAATGCAACAAATAGCAGTCGTTTCTCTTCTTTTAAATGATCGTGACTAGCTTTTTTTCGCTCTAAGGGAATAATGCCTGAATTTGCGCCACTCAGAAACACATAGTCAAATTCCAAACCCTTGGCAGCATGAATGGTCAACAATCGAACTCCATTACTAATCTTTTGTATGCCATTGTTAATTTGAAAATGCCCTTCTAAATTAACCTGACTCATTGCAGCTTGATATATTTCCAACCAATCGCCAAAATAATTTTTTGATGTATAGTGGTCAAGTTCCTTTAAAGCAATTTTAATATCAGAAACATACTCTTGATAGTTTATTGAGGTTGGTTTTAAAAAGACATCCAGAGATAAATAATTATAAAGGTCTTGATTTTCTTTTTTAGAACATAAATAATCAGGTAAACCCAATAATTTTTGTGAAAGTTCAATATGTTGGTTGTGTTTTTTATGCTTCACGGATAAGAAGTATGAAAAAGCTTCTAATTTCGATTCAAATTTTTTTCCTTCAGTAAACTTATTAAATGTGGTCAGTAATCTTTTTCCAGCATTTAAGCATCCAAAATCTGAGGAAGTAAATACTTGTAAAATGCTATCCATGTCGTTAGGATGTAATCCTGACAGGAGTAATTTTTGTAACCAAAAAAGAGCAATTTGTTCTCGTAAACTGGTTTTGCTTACCACTTCACATGGTATGCCTTCTAGCTGAAAAATAGATTCGAATATTGTTATTTGTTGTCTGGTTCGAAAAAGAATGGCAATTTCTTCCCATGCAGCACCTTTACCATAGAGCTCCTTAAATTTTTGAACGTAATAATATGCTTCCTGATGATCGTCGAAATGATTTCGTATAATCAATTTTTTTCCTTCTGAACGTGTAGCCTGCAAGGCGTTTTCATCTTCTTGCAATAAGCATGAAGCAGCATTGAGTATTTGTCCCGAAGTCCTGTAATTAAATGGGAGTCGCATGATTTTACATGAACTGTCCTCTATATAATTTTTAAATATTTTACTTGTACTTCCGCGCCAAGCATAAATACTTTGGTTTGGATCTCCAACAGCAAAAAAGTGAGTTTGGATACCGTTTAAATAACGAATAAACTCAAGTTGTTCATTATTACAATCCTGAAACTCATCTACAATAATCCAATTTGGAAGAAATGTTTTTTGCTGATTTAGAAGCCAATTGGCAACTGAAATTAAATCATCGAAATCCATAAGGTTATTTGCCTGCTTTTCCTCTCGAGATAGTTTAAGTAGCTGATCTAAATCATCTGGTTTTTTCATGTTTCCGTAAAGAATTTGCTTTTCATTACGGTATAGTTTTAATCGCTTATCGAGTTTGTTGCGATATTTTACATCCAATTCATGACTTAAAATAAGGCGTTGAAGAAAATCCTCTTTCGCTTCCTGATCCATAATTGAGAAAGTGGAAGTAAAACCTAATTTTTCCAGGTTAGGATGCTCTTTTAGTAATTGACGGGCAATGGAATGAAATGTACCAAAGTAGCGCAATTCGTTATTGTCGGGAGGTGTCGAATTTTCATAAAACGACAGAATTCTCTCTTTAATTTCTCGTGCAGCTTTATTGGTAAAGGTTAAAACTGCCATTTGAGATAATGGAACACCTTTTATGAAATGGATATATAAAATCTTATGTGTTAAAACTGTAGTTTTACCACTGCCCACCATTGCACTGAGCAATACTTTTTTATCATTGGAAAAAACAGCTTGTAACTGGTAATCATTCAGTTTCTTTAGTGCTCTAGCTAATTTTGTATGTGTCGATTCAATTTTCTCAAAATATTGGCTGTAATCGTTTGAAGGTTCAGAAAACCTATTCATTGGAATGTGATGTGGATTTTCTGGAATTCCTTCTGATTCGAATGCCGCAATAGGATCAAATTCCGTGCCTTCAAATTCGGTATTTTTAAACTTTCTATGTAGTCCTTTTAAACTCAATTTACTGCGAATATTTTTGTTTTTAATTGTTTAGATATCCTTTACCATTACTCATCATTCTCTGTAATTTCAGTTGGTTTCTCAAATTTACTTCACCATCATCAGGACGAAGTATTAATTCAAAATGTTCTGGGAGATCAATTACTTTGCTTAATTCTGCTTGTATTCCCTCTATCACATCAGGTTTTTGTGCTAATTTTAAAGAGCTATCCGAAAAATACAGAATAAGTTTCGAATTTATAACTTCTATGGAACTACTCTGTTTTAAAAACCTTGCTCCAAAAAGATTTTCATTATCAAATCTTTTTGAAACTTCGTGCCAGTTTTCTTTAATCTGTTTCCATTGCAGTTTGGTTCGAGTTTTATTTTGATATGGTGCTAAGCCATCAATTTGAATACTTTCGGGAAGTGGAACCTCTTTGTAAAAGGAGCGAAGTGCCCATAGAATAAGGTGTTTATTTATTCTATGATCTCCAACACAGGCAGGACAACCGTTTATACAAGCACAGTTTTTTACAAGATTGCCAGCACTTTGAACAATCTCATCTAAAAATTCATAAGCTTTTTCCGAGAAGCCTAATCCGCCCGGATACTCATCAAACAGAATAATGGCATGTTTGTGTTGATATGATTTAGGATGGGCAAAACCAAAAATGTCTCCACCCAAGTCGGAATAGGTTGCCATAACTCGCATGGAAGCAGCAGCCTTTAAGCAGTGTACCAAACCTTCGGTATAATCGAATCGAGGAATGCTTTTATCATCTGCCATTTGTTTTTGAGGCTCTAAACTTGGAGCTTTACCTGTAGCAACAAATACATGAACAACATTATCTGGAATTTGAATCCAACAAGCTTCCGTTTCCATTTGCGTTTGCAGAATTTGATTCAAGCCTTCATAACCCAAATTTTGGTGAGAATTGAACTGAACCATCTTGTATCCTGAAACTAAAATGCTAACACGAACATCTCCAAAACATGAATAGATTCTGTATTTCTCATTTTGTTCATGCTCCATTAAAATATCGATGGTTCCTGGTTTGTGAGGTTCTGTATAATAATTAGAATCCACCTCTTTAACCCAGGCAGTTTTACTTTCTAAATCTAAATCCAAACTTTTATATTGTATGCTGTCATGCAGATAAATGGCTCCCGGATAGAATTCCTTTTTTGCCTGAACTAAATCAACCGTAGTAATGGTTTTTTCCTTTTCGCGATCAACAACTTTAATGGTATCACTGGTAATATTTCTTAGGCTAATTTCATGAGCTGGTGATATTTTTCCACTCCACTGATATTGTGCATTGTGTTCACTCAGTTCTCCTTCCTTTTGTAAAAGAGGGATGATTTCTCCCAAATCAGGAAAGCTTGCAATATCATCAATACTTAGTGGTAATTCTGCTGAAGCCGCTCGAATGTGAGCCAATTGTATGTACAGGTTGTTCTTATCAATCACGGCATTTTCTGACTCTGATTCCAACAGCCAATTTGGATTCATTCCTACATATTGGTCCATTGGTTTTTCTTTAAGCATCAAAACTGCATGAGCTTTATTGCCATTTCGTCCTGCACGACCCAACTGTTGCCAAAAACTGGCACGTGTTCCTGGAAATCCACCCATCACTACCATATCTAAAGCTCCAATATCAATACCTAATTCGAGAGCAGAGGTTGAAACTACACCGTAAATTTTTCCTTCTACCAAATCTTTTTCGATTTTCGCACGTTCCAAAGGAGTATAGCCACCACGGTAAGCCGATATTTTATCAGAGAAGTCAGGACCTAATTTTAAAGGATCCTGAGCTAATATATCTCTACACTCTTTGGTGACAACTTCAGTTTCCCTTCGCGACATACAGAATGTAATGACACGAGTACAATTTTCTATTAAATCGGGAAGGAAACCTTTCAACTCTTCTGTTACTGATCTTTTGCGTTGAGCTTCCTTGATATATTCAGGTTGCCAAAAATGAATTTCCTTTTCTGGTGCAGGCGAACCATCTTTTTCGATCAATTCAAAAGCTTGATGACAAATGTTTTCAGCCAGTTCCGCAGGATTAGCAATGGTTGCCGAGCTGCACAAAAATCTTGGTGTATTGCCATGATAATTGCAAACACGCAATAAACGCCTCATTACATTAGATACGTGTGATCCAAAAGCTCCTCGGTAGGCATGTAATTCATCAATTACGATAAAATCTAAATTGGCAAATAAATGAGGAAAACCATAACGATTGTGATTAGGTAGAAAAGTAGCATTAATCATATCCGGATTGGTGAGAATGATATTAGCCTCTTCACGAATTTTCGATCTTTCTGATGCAGGAGTATCACCATCGTAAATTCCCGCTTGTATGCGATGCTTACCAAAATATTCAACAAACTCTACAATATTGCGAAGCTGATCCTTAGTTAATGCTTTGGTAGGATAGATAAAGAGAGCTCTTCGGCTTGGGTTCTCTAATATTCGCTGAATTACCGGAAGGTAAAATGATAAGGATTTTCCACTTGCAGTCCCTGTAGTAATCACTACAGATTTACCTTGAATTGCCCGTTTGTACATTTCAGCCTGATGAGAATATAATTGCTCGTAGCCCATTTGGCGAATACATTCCTTCAGTTCTGGATTCATTTCTTCCGGTATCACGGCGAAAGAGGCTTTACGAGCAGGTAATATTTTTGATGATAGTATTCGGTTGGTATAGTTTGCTAATATTTCCTGTATTTTCTGCATAATTAAAAATGTGAATTTACAAAGGTAATCCAATTGAACTGTTGTTGAGAATTTCACCTAAGAATTTCGTACATCAAGAACTAATTATTAGTTTTGATAAACGCTATGCTCTATGAATTGGTAGTAAAACACGGTCACTTTGTAATGTATTAAAAAGACAAAAAGTCTATTAATGTGGAGGTTTTAATCAATTTGATTTTATGTAGTTTCATTTCAAAATCTATCCATAGGGTGTATTGAATATATAAATACTTTATTATGAATTATTCAAATCGTCTGTTGAAATTAAAAGAGGCATTTATCCAAAGAGAGTTAAAAACTGAAGTAAATGATTTGGAGTTACATTGCCTTAATTTTCATTCAACTGCTCATGATATTTTACCTGGAAAGTCGGAATATCATTGTGCAAAGCATTTGCTGGATTTTAAGGAAAGTATATTACAATATAATGAAATTGGTTCGATACAAGATGACGTACATGTAGAAGATACCGTTGTTGATGAAAATCAAAATTTCAAGTACAATATCCTAAAGCCCAAAGGGAATAGTCTTGTTAAAAAAGTCACATTTGTTTTTCATGGATTCAATGAAAAAACTTGGGATAAGTATTTACCATGGGGGCAGGAGATTTGTGAAAGAACTCAAAGTGCGGTTGTTTTCTTCCCTATAGCTTTTCATATGCAACGAGCACCAAAGTATTGGAGTGATAAAAAAGCAATGTTTGAATTGAGTAAAAATCGAAGGAATCGATTTCCAAATATTATTGGTTCATCCTTATCAAATGTAGCTATTAGCATGCGTCTTCATTCTATGCCACAAAGATTTATTTGGTCGGGCTTACAAACATATTACGATATTATTCAATTTATTGAGGAATGCAAAGATGGTAAACATGAATTAATTGATAAGGATTTTTCTTTTAATATTTTTGCTTATTCTATAGGTGGATTACTTGCTGAGATTTTGAAGTTGTCGAATTATAAAAATTATTTTAAAGGAGTAAAATTGTGTTTATTTTGTAGTGGAGCTGTTTTTAATCGATTATCGCCAGTTTCTAAATTTATTTTGGATTCAGAGGCAAATGTCGCCTTATATTCTTATCTAGTCGAGCATTTTAATAGTTTTTTAAAGAAAGATGGTCTTTTACGCCATTATATTGAAGAGGATCATTTGGAAGGAAAAGTTTTTCATGCCATGTTAGAATATAATCGAATGAGAGATTTTAGAGAAGCTTTGTTTGGGAAAGTAGAAAAGGAGATTTATGCTTTAGCATTAAAAGCAGATACTGTTTTCCCTTCTTATGAAATAGAAAATACTTTAAAGGGAGCCTCTAGAAAGATTAATATTAAGGTTGAGGAGATTGATTTTGATTATGATTACACACATGAAAATCCTTTTCCCACTTCTAAAGTTGATTCAGAAAAGGTGATGGATAGTTTAAATCTTGTGTTTGAAAAGGTAGCTGATTTTTTTAATGAAAGTTAATTGTGAATTAGCGAATTAGGAGCTGTAAAATAATAGGTTGGTGTGTTTGTTTTGTTATTTATTAAAGAATGTATCTACTGATATTATTGGATTTGTAAGCTGTTGAGGTTGATCTGGTAAAAAATCGGTTTCAAGAGCTAAAATGATGATTGAAAAAGGAGCAGCTATTATAGCTATGGCTTCATGCATAAAAAATGGCAATCTTATCGGTTATGCTTGTCCTCATTTTGAAACAATGAGAGGTGCTCTTAAAAAACTAATAATAGATAAGGTGCAACTACTTGACTGGATATATTAATTGATTCTTTTATTGTTTTCTATATTGATTTTCTATATATTTATAACATAATTTATAGAAATTGAACTTATGAAAGCAATATTTAGTCTTTTGTCACTTCTAATATTTGCAACAAGCCTTATGGGGCAAGTGAAATTTGAAGATGATTATTTGAAAAATTGGGAACAATTTAAAAAAGAGAATGCACCTTTCAATAAACAACAGAAGCAAGTTGTTTTGTTTGATATAGAAGATGATGCTAAGGAAATTAAATTGGGTGACTTAAGTTATAAAACGGAGTCACTTACCGTTGGACAAGAAATAATAGGAGTTGCTCTACATGTAACTGCAGCTATTAGAGAAAACCAACTTTATAAAAATAAAATTTGGAAAGATCCTGCAAAGTATTTTGTGGAAGGATATTATTAAATGAATAGAATGGCATTGGTAAAATAATTTTACCTTTGTTTCTCCGTTAGGAGTGCTTGAATTGTTATTCAGGCTGAGATTTTACCCTTTACCTGATCTGCATAATTGTAGCGTAGGGAAACGATTCATATGATAGAATAAATATAATATAGATTGAACCGTTTCGTTTTGTACGAAGCGGTTTTTTTATGCTAAAATTTAAGTGTGAATTGTCTAATAATAAATAACTATTAACTCACACACAAGAAGGATTTTTAACGTATGGTAAGTTACAGCTGATTGTAACATGAAAAAATAAAGAAATGAAAAAATACAAGACAGTTCTAAGTATTGCAGGAAGTGATTCTGGAGGCGGCGCCGGAATTCAGGCTGATATTAAAACCATTTCGGCTTGTGGATGTTTTACTACTACGGCAATTACAGCTATAACTGTTCAGAATACCTTAGGCGTAAGTAATGTATTTCCAATTCCAGGAAATATTTTGGAAGAACAAATCGAATCAGTTTTATCGGATATCGGTGCTGATGCCATAAAAATCGGGATGTTGCATTCTTCGGATATAATTCGTAGAGTAAGTAAAATACTTAGCAGGTATGAAGTTCGAAATGTAGTTCTTGATCCGGTAATGCTTGCTACATCAGGTGATGCATTGTTGAAAAATGAGGCAATTGATGCGTTGAAAAATGATTTAATTCCTAAAGTTAGAGTATTAACTCCCAATATTCCGGAAGCTGAAGCTTTATCAGGTAAAAGGATTGAATCTCATGCTAATGTTATGAATTGTGCAAAGGAACTAGCCATTGAATACGAGGTATCTGTCTTACTGAAAGCAGGACACATGAAAGGTTCGGAATTAATTGATGTATTTTACGATTTTGAAAATCAAACTGTATTAGAGATGAAGTCGGAAAGAATTGATTCAAAAAATACTCACGGAACCGGTTGTACTCTTTCATCAGCTTTAGCTGCATTTTTAGCAAAGGGATATGATGTGCAAACCGCAGTTTTACAAGCAAAAAAATATATTAATAAAGCAATAGTAGCTGGTGCTGATTATAAAATAGGACAGGGACATGGTGCGGTAAACCATTTTCATGAATTTTGGGAAAGGTCAGGTACAATTAATTAACTTTTAGGTATCTTTTCAGACATTACTAAATAGATTGCTATGAAATTTACAATTGACGAGGCAACCGCTCTTCTATTGATCGATCTTCAAAAAGGATTTGAGGACATTAATTATTGGGGCGGAGGAAGAAATAATGCTAATGTTGAGGAAAATGCTTCTAAAATATTAAATGTTTGGCGGGAAAAAGGGTTGCCTGTATTTCATATACAGCATTGTTCTACGACTCCTAATTCGCCTTTGGCACCAGGTAATGTTGGAAATGAATTTCTAGAAATCACTCAGCCGATTAAAGATGAACCGATCATTAAAAAGAAGGTAAACTCTGCATTTATAGGCACCGATTTGAGACAGCAACTCGATGATATGAGAGTAGAGAAATTGGTGATTGTAGGTTTAACAACTGATCATTGCATTTCTACCACAACAAGAATGGCAGGTAATTTTGGATACCAAACCTACCTAATCGAAGATGCAACGGCTACTTTTGATAAGGTTGGAGTGAATGGCGAAAAGTTTTCGGCACAATTGATTCATGATACAGCTTTGGCAAGTTTACATGGGGAGTTTGCTTGGGTAATAAAAACAAAAGAATTGATCGATCGAATGTTTTAGTAGAATGAATAATTATTATATGATTACAGATAATAATTATTCACTTCTTAATTTGATTAAATTATTTTAAAGCCTCAAATAAAATTTCGACTGGATGCATGACATCTCGATCAGCTTCATCCTTAATTTGATGACGACAGGAAGTGCCAGATGCAGCTATTAGTACAGATTCTGGTGTGTTTCTTACTTCAGGTAAGAGAATCAGTTCTCCAACCTTTTTGCTTAAATCGTAATGCTCCTTTTCGTATCCAAAAGAGCCTGCCATACCACAACAACCAGATTGTATTTCTACGGCGGTATAGTTTTCTGGGAAATTGAGTATTTCTTTTATTGGAGCAGATGATGCTAATGATTTTTGATAGCAGTGAGCATGAAACTTAACCTCTTTTTCCTTATCTGTAAACTGATCTTTTTTAATGTTTCCTTTCTGTATTTCTTTGTATAGAAACTCTTCTATCATGAAGGTGTTCGAGGCAAGATTTTTTGTATCTTCCCTTAAGTTTTCAGGAACTAAATCAATATATTCATCTCTAAAAGTGAGGATTGCAGATGGTTCTATTCCAATTAATGGAGTTTGTTCAGTTATCAGATCTTTTAGCAGATTTACATTTTTTATTGCTAAAAACTTAGCTTTTTTTACCAATCCTTTTGACAAATAAGTTCTTCCGCTTTCTGCATGATTAGGTATTACAACTTCATAGCCAAGCTTATTTAATAGTTGAACTGTCTTGATTCCTATTGGGGTATCATTGTAATCGGTAAACTCATCAGCAAAAAGGAAAACTTTTCTTTTCAACGCTTGTTGGATGCTGGATTTGTGCCATTTTTTAAGAGTTGTTTTGTGCAATTTAGGAATACTTCTTTCTTTGGCAAATCCTAAACTAGTTTTCACCAAATTGCCAATTGTTGGATGCTGATTTACAAAATTGAAAAGGGAAGGAGCGTTGCTTCCTAATTTATTAATCTTAGTGATGTTTGCAATTAATTTACTGCGTAGAGGAATAGGATTAGAATCGTAATATTGTTGCAAAAATTCAGCTTTCAATTTTGCCATATCCACATTCGATGGGCATTCTGATTTACATGCTTTACATGATAAGCACATGTCCAAAATATCATACAATTCTTTATGGTTGAACGGATTTTTTTTATCAGAATTGGTTAGAAACTCACGGAATAAATTAGCTCTTGCTCTGGTGCTTAATTTTTCATCTAAACTTGCTTGGTAACTCGGACAAAGAGCTTTACCTGTAATATGAGTATTTCGACAATCTCCGGAACCATTGCAACGTTCTGTTGCACGAACAATTCCCATATCGGCAGAGAAATTAAAATAAGTATCTATCTCTCTTGTTATTTGGTTTGGCTCGTAGCGCAAGTGAGTATTCATTTTTGGAGTATCTACAATCTTACCCGGATTGAAAATATTGTTAGGGTCCCAAGCCTGCTTAATTTCACGTAAATGCTGATAGTTTTGTTCGCCTATCATTACCGGAATGAATTCACCGCGTAATCTTCCATCACCATGTTCACCACTTAAGGATCCTTTGTATTTTTTCACCAATTTGGCTGAATCCAAACCAATGGCATGAAATTTATCCTGATCAATCTTATCTTTTAAATTTAAAACCGGTCGCAAATGTATCTCTCCACTACCAATGTGAGCATGAAAGACGCAACTTATTTCATGCTTTTTCATCAATTCCTTAAAATCAGCAATATAATCGTATAAAACCTCAGGGGTAACCGAAGTATCTTCTATTAAGGAAACTGGTTTGGCATCTCCTTGCATATTGGAGAGAACTCCCAGGGCTGACTTTCGCAAATCCCAAACTCTGGCAATGTTCTCGGATCCTGTGACAAGAGGAAAATGATAACCCAAATTGTTACTTTTAAATTCGGCTTCCATTTTGCTTGCAATAGATTCAATTTCACTCATGCTTTCTCTTGCAAACTCAATAATAAGAAGTGCACCTGGCTTATCCTTTAAAAAGAACCTGTTTTTTGCTTGAGTGATATTTCCTTCGGTTAGTTTCAGGATTTGATCATCCATTAACTCCACTGCACCAGGTTTGTATTTTAAAGCAATAAGATTGCCTTTTATGGATTCTTCTAAACTTTCAAAATGAGCACAAATCAATGCTTTCTCTTTAGGTGGAGCCGGTACAAGGTTCAATTTAATTTCGGTAGTGAAAGCCAAAGTTCCTTCTGATCCTGCCAATAATTTACTAAAATTAAAATCTTCGGTATTGGGAGTAAATGGTTCTGATTCCAATAAAAGATCAATGGCATATCCTGTATTTCTTCTTTTAATTGCTGGATCAGGATATTCTTTTCGTATGGCTTCCTGATTATCCTTATTTGAAAGTAAATCTCTTATATTATTGTAGACATTTGCTTCAATTCCTGATTTTGCATTACACTTTAGTGCAAATTCCTCATTGTTTAAAGGACTAAAAACCGTTTTTGATCCATCACTTAAATAGGCTGTTATTTCCTGCGTATGATCACGCGTACTACCATATATTATAGAATGAGAACCACAGGAATTGTTTCCAAGCATTCCACCTAACATACATCTTCCACTTGTTGAGGTCTCAGGTCCAAAAAATAGATTGTACTCCTTTAAATAAAGATTGAGCTCATCTAAAATTACTCCAGGTTGAACTCTAACCCATTTTTCTTCGGTATTTAATTCAATGATATTGGTAAAATACTTCGAGATATCAACTACAATTCCATTTCCTACAACTTGTCCGGCAAGTGAAGTTCCCGCAGCTCTTGGAATCAACGATAACTTTTCCTTGTTAGCAAATTGAATTAAATGCTTAATATCGGACTCATCTTTAGGATATACAACAGCTAAAGGCATCACTTTATAAGCTGAAGCATCCGTTGAGTAAATTAACCTGCTGCTCTGATCCCTTAATACTTCACCAGAGATTCGATTTTGTAATTGCTGAAATTTATCATTTAAATTGGACGAGTTCATATGTAATTGCTGTGTTTTTGAGTGTATGTGTGTGATTTAGTTTTACATCAAATGAAATTACATTTTTATTTTAATATTTAATCTTATCAAGAATGAATATTTATTAATTGTTTGACCTAAAAACTGACAAAAATTATGAATTTAGAAATCTAAAGTTTACGTTTTATTCCTAAATTTGCAATGTCGAGATTACAAAACGGATTAATATATTGACCACCAATGGACTTATTGCAGAAAATTAAGGCGAACGCCAAATTGCACAACAAAACTATTGTTCTTCCAGAAGGAACAGAGGAGAGAACTTTACAAGCGACTGATATTCTTTTAGAAGAAGGAATTGCTCAAATTATTTTAATTGGAGCTCCAGAAGAAGTTAAGAGTGAAGCTACTCGTTTAGGATTGAAAAATATTGACAAAGCAACAATTGTCGATCCTAAAAGTCATGACAAAATGGAAGCGTATGCTGAAATTTTGGTTGAATTAAGAAAGAAGAAGGGAATGACAATGGAGAAGGCAATGGAAGTAATCCAGGATCCTCTTTATTTGGCAACCTTAATGATTAAAGCAGGTGATGCTGATGGTGAAGTTGCAGGAGCATTAAATGCTACCGGTGATGTATTACGTCCAGCATTTCAGATTGTGAAAACAATGCCTGGTATTTCTGTAGTTTCTGGTGCTTTCATTATGATTTTGAAAGATAAGAACTATGGTAACGATGGTATGATGGTATTTGCTGACTGTGCTGTTCATCCAAACCCAACAGCTAGCGAGTTGGCTGAGATTGCAGTTGCTACAGCAAAAACAACTAAGGCAATTGCTGAAATGGAACCTAGAGTTGCAATGCTTAGCTTCTCAACAATGGGATCGGGAAAACACGAAATGGTTGATAAAGTTGTTGAAGCAACTCGTTTAGCTAAAGAAATGGCTCCTGAATTTCAAATTGATGGTGAAATGCAAGCAGATGCAGCAATTGTTGAGGCAATTGGTGCTAAAAAAGCTCCTAACAGTGAGGTTGCAGGTAAAGCAAACGTATTGGTATTCCCAACTTTAGAGGTAGGTAACATTTCATACAAATTGGTACAACGTTTGGCTGGTGCTGAAGCTGTAGGTCCTGTATTACAGGGTATGGCTGCTCCAATTAACGATTTGTCAAGAGGTTGTTCTGTAAGTGATATTGTAAACTTGGTTGCAATTACGGCAAACCAAGCTGCAGGTATGTAAGAAAAAATCAAAACTAAATAATAAACAAAAATAACGATGAACGTTCTAGTTTTTAATTGTGGTAGCTCTTCCTTAAAGTATCAGTTGTTAAGCATGGGTGAGGAAGCTACATTGTTGGCAAAAGGTCTTGTTGAGAGAATTGGTCTTAAAGAAGGTGTATTGACTCACAAACCAGAGGGGAAAGCAAAATTTGAATTGGTGCAGGATATTCCAAATCATAGCGTAGGTATCAATTTGGTATTGGAGGCATTGGTAAATCCTGAGCATGGCGTAATTGCCGATTTGAAAGAAATTAATGCAGCTGGTCACCGTGTGGCTCATGGTGGTGAGTTCTTTAAGGATAGCGCATTGATCGACGAGAAAGCAAAAGAGAACATTGCTGCTTGTTGCGAATTGGCTCCACTTCACAATCCTGCAAACTTAGAGGGAATTTTATCTATCGAAAAGCTATTGCCAGGATTGAAGCAAGTTGCAGTTTTCGATACGTCATTCCACCAAACTCTTCCTGCTGAGGCGTTCATGTACGGATTGCCATACGATTGCTATGAGAAATACAGAGTTCGTAAGTATGGTTTCCACGGAACATCTCACAAATTTGTTGCTAATAAAGCATGTGAATTGCTAGGATGGAATATCGAAGATAAGAAGATTGTTAGCTGTCATTTAGGAAACGGTGCTTCTGTTTGTGCTGTTGATGGTGGTAAGTCTATCGAAACTTCAATGGGTTTTACTCCAAACGAAGGTTTGTTGATGGGTACTCGTACCGGTAACCTTGACTTGGGCGCTCTTCTTTATATTGCTGAGAAGAAAAACCTTTCAATCGAGGAGACAAATAAATTGATTAACAAGCAATCAGGTTTAGCTGGTATTTCTGGTATTTCTTCTGATATGAGAGATTTGGAAATTGCTGCTGAAGGTGGTAACGAAAGAGCTCAATTGGCATTGGATATGTTCGCATACCGTGTAAAGAGATTTGTTGGATCCTACTCTGCTTCAATGGGCGGTGTTGATTTGGTTATCTTTACAGGTGGTATTGGTGAAAATGATTCAGTTTCTCGTGAGAAGATTGCAAAAGATTTCGGATACTTAGGACTTGATTTTGATACTGAAGTTAACGATGGTTTACGTGGTAAAGACATGGTTATTTCTAAGGAAGGTTCAAAAGTTAAAGCAATGGTAGTAACTACGAACGAAGAGTTGGTTATTGCTTCTGATACTCAAAGAATTGTGAGTGAGTTGAAATAGTATAACTTCAATATAATTGTGAGAAGCCTGGTTTTTAAGCCAGGCTTTTTTTGTATAGCATCAGTGCCTGTGAAAAAATAGAAGCAAACAAGTAGTTGCTTTGAGCAAAGCAAACATTGATAATTATTACTCTTTTGTTGATTTTACGGATGTTTCGTGAAACAAAATCATAATAAAATCGTTTAGTTGCAAAGACTCATCACCGAAAGGAGATAAAAGAAACCTGTATATGCTTAAATTCCTAACAACGCACAAATATTTACCACTTTTTGCCTTATTCGTCTTAATCGGATTTTCATCTGTTGCTCAGCGTACAAATTTTCGTTTTCACGAATACAATAAGCAGAACAAATTAAATGAAGAACTGGTCAAGTCAACGAGTCAGGATTCTTTGGGTATTTATTATTTTGCTACGGATGGAGGTGTATATTCATTAATCAATGATCAATTTAATCAATTCGAATTACCTGAAGGTAAATCACAATATTTTAAGGAATTATTTAAGCTGAATAGTGGTAAATTATTGGCTGTTTCCGATGATGCGATATATCAGGTTAATCCATCATTTGAGAAAAATGATATAGAATTAATAATAGAATGTAATTTTGATCCTTCTGCACCAAAATATCCAAAACATGCATTTGAAGATCATGAAAATAGGATTTGGATAACTGATTACAATCATATATTTAGACTAAATGGTGGAACTATTGAAAAATACACCATGGATGAAAAGAACCTAACAAGTTCTTATGCCAGATCATTTCAATTTTTAGAATGTGATAATGGGAATTTAATTGTTGTTTCTCAAAAAGGTTTTTTTTATAAATATGAAAGTAAGACTAATTCATTTAAGGAATCCATTTTTAAACCGGAATTTCTAGTTCACTCTTCATTTAAAATTGGTGCTAATGAATTTTTACTCGGCACTTCGAAAGGAATTGTGAAAATTATTTTTGATTTTAATGGTAGAGTGGTTCATAACGAAGTAATTTCAAAAGACATTCTTGCCTCATGCTTCGAACGAATAAGTGAAAATCGCATTCTGGCGGGTACCTGGTTTCAAGGATTAGTGGAAATAGAATTGAGTGATGAGCATCGTTTTTATCCTGTGAGTGGATTTCCTTATTTTACAATTAATGGCTTATTTAAGGATGATTTTGGAAAATTTTGGGTGGCAACCAATTCGGGAGCCATAGTGATGGAGAAAAAGTTTTTTACTTCACAGTTTTTAACGGCAAATTCAGAATATGTAGCAAGTATTAGAAAAAATACCAAAGGCGAGATCGTTTGTGCAGGAAGAAGTCATTTGTATAAAGTAATAGATGATCAGAGAGTACAAATTCAGGATTTTGAGATTGAAGGTTCACTCAATGTATTTCAGAATTATGGTGATTATATGCTAATTGGTACGGAAAGTGGAGAATTGCATTTATTTCAGGATAGTACCTTTGTAAAAACACTTACTATTAGCAATCAGGCGATTACCGATATAGAGTATGAAACATCCAGTGAGGTTTGGATTGTTTCTGATAAAGAGCTTTTTAAGGTTAATTTAGATGAAGAAACCATTCATTCCTATCTCGATCAATTCAATGATAGACGTATTGTTCAGGATATTTGTTTTCACAAAAATAATATACTTTTTGTTGGTGGTGAGTACGAACACTCTTATTTGTATAGCTATAACCGAGAAACTGATAGTTTTGAGAACATTAGTAAAGAGTTACCGATTAAGATAACAGGTGATTTTTGGATTCGTGATCTAGAACCAGTTAAGGATACCATTTATATTGGAAGTTCTTCAGGTTTATTTAAGTACTACGATTCTAAAATAGAAGAAATTGATCTTGGAGATATCAATCGGGGTGAAATTAATGCAATTGCTGTTGATCAGTACAATGCACTTTGGATAACAACCAGTAAAGGTGTAATTCGTAAGCGTAAAGATGATATTTCTCTGTTTACTCCTGATCAGGGGTTACCATCTAAAACTTTTACTATTGGAAATTTATTGGTTGATGATAAAGGGTACCTTTGGGTTGGTACTTCAAACGGATTAGCTTACGCGCATGTTAGTGATTCTATTCCCGAAACGCCAAAACCTATTGTACACGTTGCAAAGGAGGAAACACAGTTTATTTATCCTAATACACAATTAGAGGTAACTACCGGCGCTATGTTGTTATTGGATGTAACGGCTACGATTTATCCTCAGAAACAAAATCAATTTCAGTATTGTATTCTTAAAGGAGAGGCAAAAATTACCGATTGGAAAGAACTGTCTGGTAAAAATCAAGTAATTGTATCTGATTTGGAACCTGGAGATTATCAAATTTGTATTCGTTGTAAGCATGAAGGAAATTATGCTTGGAGTGATCATCGGATTATTCCTTTAAAAGTTAATCAGGTTTGGTACTTGAGATGGTATACATTATTGTCAGAGTTGATAGTGATACTATTGTTGGTGTTTGCTACAAATGCATATAGTAAGCAACGTGCAAAGCAGCACATGGCAATATTAGAGAAAGAAGTTTCTGAACGTACGGTTCAGTTGCAGGATGCCAACCAGAGTTTGTTACTTGCCAATAAGGCGAAAGATAGATTTTTATCGATTATTGGTCACGATTTAAGAAACCCATTTAATGCCATTCGGGGATTTTCTAAGATGTTGCTACATGATGGCGACATGCTGAGCGATGAAGAGAAGAAGGAACTTCTTGAAATGATTCATAAATCTTCCGATGATACATTTAAACTCTTGGAAAGTTTGTTGGAATGGGCGAATGTGCAAAAAGGAAATTTCAAACTGAATAAAGTTGAGTTCGATTTGGCAACGGTTTTGCAAAACAATTTGGAATCACATCAGATTTTAGCCTCATTAAAGGATATTCACATTAAGGGAGATTTCGAGAGCATATTGGTTGATGCTGATAAATCTATGGTTGATACTTGTATCAGAAATTTGATATCCAATGCTATAAAGTTCTCCTTTCCTGGACAAAATATTGAGCTACGGGCAATGAAAAAAGATAAATTTGCTATTGTTCAGGTGAAAGACCAGGGGGTTGGAATGTCGGAAAAACAGGTGAAACAATTGTTTAAAATTGATTCTATTTTTACAAGCGAAGGAACTGCCAATGAAACAGGAACCGGTTTTGGTTTGATGTTGAGTAAGGAATTTGTTGAAATGAATGGTGGACAAATTCGCGTTAGCAGTGTTAAAGATAAAGGCACTTCATTTTACTTCTCTATACCACTTAAAAAATGGTAAGTTATTATATTTGATCATTTACTTTAGTTATGAATGAGAGTATAAATTAATTTTGATTTTTTATTTGTGTGTAAATTTCACATTGTTATCATTTCCCTTTATTGTCTGAAAAATCGAAAGTTTAATAAGAGCTTTTTATGTGATTCGTAATTATTTCTTATTTTTGCCTTACAACTTAAATATGGATACTTAATCCGCAAAACAATCACTTAAACAAATATAAAGGATGATTACACGTTTGGAGCAAATCATTGACGTTCTTAAAAGTAACGACAAAAAGCGTTTGGTAGCAGCTTATGCGAATGATGCACACACTATCGAAGCAGTAAACAATGCAGTAGAGGCAGGTATTGTTGCTGGTGTTTTAGTTGGTGATAAAGATACAATTGAGAAAACTTGTGCAGATCACAATATCGATGCAAACAAATTTACGATTGTTCATGAGCCTAATGAATTGAAAGCTGCACAAAAAGCGGTAGAATTGATCAATAATGGCGAAGGTGATATGATCATGAAGGGATTGGTTAGTACTGACAAGTATATGAAAGCTATCCTTAACAAAGAAAAAGGTTTGATGCCTCCAAAAGCTGTGTTGAGTCACGTAACCGTAATGGAGAATCCGAACTATCACAAATTATTGGTATGTAGCGATGTTGCTGTTATTCCTCAGCCTGATTTGAATCAGAAAATTGCCTTAACCAACTATGTAGTAAATGTTGCTAAGTCATTAGGTATCGAGACTCCTAAAGTTGCTTTGGTTGCTGCATCGGAACAAGTATTGCCTAAAATGGATGCATGTGTTGATGCTGCTATTATTTCTAAAATGGCTGATCGTGGTCAGATCAAAAGCGCTTATGTTGACGGACCTTTGGCTCTTGATGTAGCAATTGATAAAGAATCGGCTGAGATTAAGAAATTGGATTCTAAAGTAGCAGGTGATGCTGATTGCTTGGTTTTCCCAAATATCGAATCGGGTAACGTATTCTACAAATGCAATACAAAATTAGCTAATGCTGAGTTAGGTGCTATGGTTGTTGGTGCAAAATGCCCTGCAATTCTTTCATCACGTGGCGATAGTGTTAAAACTAAATTGTATTCTATCGCATTGGCAGCATTAGTTGCTTCAAAATAATATATCCCATTTAGAGACGTGCTGCCGTGCGTCTCTATTCAAATAAATTATAAATACATGTCCCCAATTCGTTCATTAGACCAAATGGTCGATCATCTTCGCGAAAGCGGAAAGAAAAAGAAAATTGCTGTTGCTTACGCTCAGGATCCTAATACTATTGGTGCAATTGCCAAAGCTATCAACGAAGGTTTTGTTGAAGCGGTAATGATTGGTGATGAGGCTGAAATTAGGGCTAAAGCTCAGGAAGAGAATATCAATCCTGATATTTTTACCATTGTTCACATTCCAAATGATGTGGCAGCAACTACAGAAGCTGTTCGTATGGCTCGTGCCGATGAGGTTGATGTTGTGATGAAAGGATTGGTCGGTACTGATAAATTTTTGAAAGCGGTTTTAAACAAAGAATATGGACTATTGCCTCCAAAAGCGGTAATGAGCTACGTTTGTGCTTTGGATTTACCAAAATACGATAAATTGCTTTTTGTGTCCGATACTGCAGTATTGCCATATCCTGATTTGAACCAGAAGATTGCTATGGTGAACTATTCTGTGAAAATGGCACAGAAATTTGGCATAGAAAAACCAAAGGTTGCCTTGATATCAGCAACTGAAAAACCAAATCCTGCTTTTCAGGGATCTGTAGATGATTCAATTATTTGTAAAATGGCTGATCGTGGACAGATTAAAGATTGCATTGTTGATGGACCATTGGATGTTTTCCTTGCTTGTGATCCTGCTTCGGTTGAGATCAAAGGAATTCCAACACCGATTAATGGTGAAGCGGACTGTTTGATTTTCCCATCATTGGAAGCATGTAATTCTTTTTACAAAGGATTGATGTTATTTGCAGGTGGAGAATTGGGAGGATTGATTCAGGGAACAACAAAACCAGTTGTGGTAATGTCGAGAAGTGAAAGTGAGAAATCGAAATTTTACTGTATTGCTTTATCGGTGTTAATGGCAGATTAATTTTCAACATCATATATTTAAAGGGGAGGCTTTGGTCTCCCTTTTTTAGTTTTAATGAGAAAGTAAGATTTACGGAAGAAAAGCTTATAGCTATCTGCTGACAGCTGGTTGCTTTTTCTAACTTTGCATCATGACAAAAACAAAACCATACTGCCTAATGCCATGGCTTCATTACCATGTTGGAAATGCCGGAAGAGTTAAAGCTTGTTGCGTTGCCAATATTCCTTACGGAGATTGTAATATTCAATCTTTTGATGAGATATGGAATGGGGAAGCAATTACGCAATTGCGTGAAAAGTTCTCGAATGGTGAAGTAGATAACAGATGTGGTGTTTGTAAAAGATTGGAAGAGGCAGGAGGGAAGAGTATCCGTCAGGAAACTCATGAAAAGTATGATGATTATTTTGAACAGAACAACCCCAAATTGCCTGTTTATTTCGATATTCGTTTTTCCAATGCCTGCAATTTTGCCTGCCGTACTTGTTGGCATGGTGCCAGCTCCGGATGGTTTCCTGAAGCCAAACAGATGAAACGAAACCTAGGTGATACCGCTTTGTTACAAAATATAACTGATTTTGATACATTTATATCTGAAACTGGTGAAGTCTTATTGCAAGCTAAAGAGATCTACTTTGCCGGAGGCGAACCTTTGGTAACCAAAGAGCATTATCAATTACTCGATTGGCTGGTGAAGAATAAAGCTACCAAGATTCATTTGCGATACAACACCAATTTTTCACAATTGAAAATGGGAGAGTATGATGTTTTGAAATTTTGGAAACATTTTCCTGTGGTGGAGATTATGGCTAGTATCGATGCTCACGGAAAGTTAGGAGAATACATCCGTAAAGGATTCAATTGGGAGAAGTTCCAGGTCAATAGAGAACTCTTGCGACCACACAAACACATACGTTTTGTAATCGCGCCAACCATATCCGTGTTATCAATACAGAATTTACCGGCTTTGTATCAAACCTGCCTGATGGAACAAATTATAGAAGCAGATGGCTTGTACATTAACATGCTCGATCGTCCCCTTCACTACAATACTAAAGCTTTGCCTGAAGCCTACAAGCAAAAAGTAGTGCTTGAATTTCAAAAGTTTTACGATTGGGCGAATAAGAAATGTATTCCTCAATCGGTGATGGTTCAGTTTAAGGAATGTGAAACCTATATGTTGAGTGAGGATTTGAGCAAGCAGTGGAAGAATTTCGAAAAAGAGACAAAACTATTGGATGAAATGAGAGGTGAAAGTATCAAGAATTTAGGAATTATAAAAGATTAAATTTGATTTTCATTCCCCTCTGAAAAGGGGAATGAAAATGTTGATTATTTTTTTGATTTCTTATTCATTACATATTGAAATCCTATGGTGAATGAGTTGAATTTCACATTTATACCGTAATCCTCATTAATACTTTTGTTGGAGAAGTTATCCATGTCAAGTTTAGAACGAGTTCTATTGTAATATATTTGACCAACATTACATGTAAGTGCCCATTTATTAGAAACAAAATAAGCAAGACCTGGAGTAGCATTTACTCTGAATTCAGTCAATTTACTATCATCTTGTTTTCCAAATCCTACCATTAGATTTACTCTTGTAGTAAAGTAAAATTTATCCTTTAATTTACTGTATTTGGTAACGTATGGATTGATTAAAAATAGATTGCGTTTTTCTTTAGAAGTAATTTCTTCAGAGTGAATAACAGACGTTCCATCTTGATAAATTGTTCGTTGTATATTTTTATAGTCAGAGTGCTCGAAAGTCAAACCCAAGCCAATAAGTGTTGATTCACTGGCGAAAAAACTAATTTGTGGTGCAATCTTCAAATTGTTTGATTCTCTATTGATCGTAAGATTTCCTACGGGGGATGGCTTTTGTGAATAATCCTTTCCATTATAGTTTAAGTCACCACCAATAATTATCGATCCTTTTTGTATTTGTGCATTTAGATTAGACATTAAGGAAAATGCAAACAATAGTAGTAAAATTCGTTTCATACAATTAAGTTATAACTGTTAGATTTGAGCTAGTTTATTCTCTCGATCTCTTATTAATCACATACTGGAATCCAAGTGTGAAGGTGTTAAAATCTAAATTGGTTCCGTACTGTTTATCTTTAACTTTATTGTTTGAATCGTCTTCAAGTTTAACTTCTTTATAATTGTAATATATATTACCAACACTACATGTTAAGGCCCACTTGTCATTTACAAAGTAGCTTAGTCCAGGCGTTGCATTTACCCTTAATTCGAATACTTTATTGTCATCTTCTTTACCAATTCCTGCCTTTAAGTTCACTCTTGTAGTAAAGTAGAATTTATCTTTAATTTTACTGTATTTGGTAACGTATGGGTTGATTAGAAAAAGGTTACTCTTAAATTTATCTATACTTGTACCATAATATCCAGAAGATTCGCTTTCCGAATCTCTGTGTTCAAAAACCAAACCTATACCAACCAAAGTTGATTCAGAAGTAAAAAATCCAATTCGTGGAGAAATTGTAAGACTATTTGAACTATAATTATGACCATTACTGAATGATGAGTTGTCAGTTGAATGATCTGTGTTATTATAATTAAAGTGACCGCCGGTTATTATTGACCCCTTTTGTATTTGGGCATTTAGATTAAAGAATAATGTAGTGGTGAATACCAATAGTAAGATTCGTTTCATAAAATTTAGTTTTCAATTTAAAGGTTTAGGTTAATTGTATTTATATGTTATTAATAGCTTTTATAAAAAAAACTCATTAATAGATAATTGATGGTTATGCTATGTTTAATTCCTTCATTATTTTAAAAGCATTCCGTGCCGATGGATAAGTAATAGAACCGCCAGCAATTACTCCTAATTTAATGGCTTCTATTATTTCTTTTTTGCTTGCCATTTGTTCCAGACAGCCTTGCAGGTGATACAAAATACACTCTTCGCATCTCGATAAAATGGAGATTGACAATCCTGTCAACTCCTTGTACTTTTTAGGAATTGCTTCTTCAGCATAAACCGCATTGTCAAGTTGTCCAAATGTGGTAAAGAATTCATCGTTTTCGGTCATGACTTTGTTAAGTTCGGCTCTGCGGTGATTTTGTTCGGTGATTTTCATAAGTAGGTTGGCTTGGGTTTAGAATTTAATTGTTTTCATGCATTTTTAATACTACTGTCCGAGCTATAAAATCGTGTAAGGCTCTTCTTTTTTTATTAAAAAGCATGGTGATAATTTCAAGTATCGACCAAAATACAAGAATCAATGACATAACGATTGACATGTAAATCAATATTCCAATTGAATTTATTGTTGTAAAGTAGGATAAACCATGCAGTACAAGCAGGGCACTTAATGGAATAATATCTCTTATTAATGCTTGTTTGTAGGATATTACTTTAGTTTCCGACACATCATAGACTTTAATGTCCATTACCATTTTACCGATGGTTTGACCACAGGCACCGTGAAATAAAATATGATACAAATAGGGAGTAATAAGACCAAGCAGATTGATTAAGTTGATAAGAACAATGGATTCTACACCATTAAACAATTTAAAAAACCAGCCAAAGAGGCTAAGGATAATGCCGTCAATAATAAGTGCTAACAATCTGGAAGTTCCGGTTTTATATCTTCTGTTATCTATTTTTGAACCCGAGCGCAGGTCTCGTTGTTCAATTAGTTTTTGTTGGGTTTCTAGTAGATTTTCTATTGGTTCATTTCTTTCCTTTAAAACTGTAATAGCACAAAGTTTTGCATCGCTTGCATAATCTTTACTTACCGCAATGGCTTGCAATTCTTCTGTGCTTTTTTTCGTGTAAATTTTGTGGAAAAAATTATTGGAACTCATACGAATCGGTTTAGGATATGTTAGAAATTAGTTGTCTACTTTTGCTCTATCTCCTCTTGTTCATTAGGATCAGAGTATATCACAACCGAACCAATCATGTGATCATGAATTGCCTTTCTCTTTAGGTTATTCGATACTGTTAATAAAGAAATCCAACCCAGTGTTGCTTTAACAACAAAGCGAATTAGAGCAAAAGGAAAAATGATGTTTTTCTCTGGCTTTCTCTCTCGCTTAACCCTTATGCCAATAAGGAAGTGACCAATGGTTCCTCCAAACAAGCTGGTGAAAATTGGATCGTACAAACCAAATATGAAGATAAAGGCGATAATTCTGGCATCATCGGGTACAGTTTCGAACTGTGCGAAGGTGTAAGTAGCCGCAAACATGAATCCTATCATTACAATAGAATCGCAAATGACTGCTTTTACTCGATCGGGAACTCCTGGATAGTTTTGCTGGGGCATGATTTTGTTTTATAAATGGTTGTTTTTAAAGGTTATTTGCTAAGTGTGCTTAAATGGGAAATATATTTTATGGATTGCACAGTGTTTTAGCTTTCCAATTCTCATCAAAAGATTTCAATTCACCATACATTTTCCAATCAAGATTCATACTCAAATCAGTATTGAAAAACTCGCCTCTGTAGGTTACTCCCATATCAATATGATCGTCTAATATCAAGCAGAATGATGTAATCAGCTCAACATTGCAATCATCATCCATTTGTATTGTAAATATGTCAGGTCCCTGATGTTTTTGTGTTTGTTTGTCCCACCAGGCAACTTGCACATTGTTTTTGTACACACTATATTTCCAACTTTTATGATGCCCATAAATGTCATAGAGATCATCATTCAATTCGATTTGGAAATGTCTTTTGTGGTACGATTTTGTCTTGAATCTAATTTTCTCCCCCTGATAGTAAATCCAATAAGAAGGCTTTAAAATAAAATCAAGCTTCTTGTTCTTTATGGTGATATGCTTTTTATTTTCTCCAGTTTTCCACATCGATATTTTGAAGAAGATAAATAGCTTCTCCGAAACAGCTGAAAGAATGGCTTCACCATTTTTGAGAATTAAGAAGTCATATCCGATTGAAGCACTTTGTTTTTTAATTGTAATTTCCATTAACTTAATTCATTTCAGTAGGTTTGTTATTTGGTTAGCAGCACAGTTACGAAGAGCAAGAGATGAACTTATTTATGAATTTTCAAGCTTTCTTCATTCACTTTTTTCCATAAGTCTTGATTGCTAGGATCCGCCCAGGCTTTCTTAACAGCCTCTACATACTCAGGATGATTTCTGTATTTAAATTCCAAGAGATTTTCTTTAGGTGTGAGTATGAAAATGAACCCTATAATGCTGAAAGTAGCCAGACGCGTTAATAGTGTATAATGAAGCTTGGGATTACTTTGTCTAACTTTAATGAAAGAGATTATGGCAGATAGTATGAGTCCACAAAATCCTATATTTAATAATGTTGAAGCATTTGGCCAGTCTTGTAATTTGAAAAGAATACCAATTGTAATCAATGCCAGTATCATCCCAATTAAATTGGTTCCAATTTTGGTTTGCTTGCTAATATCTTTATGACTTTCTCTCTTTAATATTTTTTGTAGAGGAATGTCATTAAATAAGGCAAAACTTAAATACATATAAAGAACTGCCAAACACGACATGCTTAGTATGGATAAAGTATCTCCGTAAGGCACAAGAAATAGGTTGAGTAGAATTCCCATAATGGAAATGGCAGCAAGAATTTTTTCAGTTTTCTTCATAAATAGCTATTGTTTTTTGATCCATTCATATACCGGATCGATTCCATTCTTGTAATCCTCAAAACTTAGTTCTAATAGTTCATCAGGAATGATAGACTTAACATCGTCGTCCGTTTCTTTAAAGTATTTAGTAGAGTAGAGAACATTGATTCCTGAGCTAAGCAATGTAAAATCCCAGAGCTCACCAAAATGATTGGGTTTTCCTGATGTTTCTTCTCCTACATAGACTGCATTTGTTAAGCTTTTAAAATCCATGGCATTAATAATAGCTGATGAGAAGGTTTTTCTTCCAATTACAACGTATATTTTCAATTCAGGATCTTGCTTTTGAATCAAAGCAATTTTCTCTATGAGTTTAGTGCCCGGATGGGAACTTCCACCACCATTAAAACGCATGTCAAAAACAAATTTATTGATGTTTTTAGAATCCAATGTTTTTAATACTTTAACAGCAAATTCATTTATGGAGGGCTTTGTATCAGCGTCCTTACGCCCACGCATCTTTTCCCATTCTCGGCTCGAGCATTTATTATACTGCACATAGTAAATGCCATCGTCTTTTTGATCGTAATCTAAGAAATAGGTTCTTGTGTCTAGAAAGCAGAGAGCCATTGAATCAGGTTTGAATGCAATCGAATTGTTTCTGTTGGGTAGTACTGGTTTTATATTCCAGGAACTAATCTTTCCATTTTCACCCATCAGTTTCAATTCAATTTTATCACTTTTTACAATGCCGAACTTTCTAAGCAGTTGTACCAAGGGTATAAAATTGGGAATAGTTTTCTTTACGCATGCCAGATTGTCAACCGTAATTAATGTGCTCAAACTATCAACAATTCGTTCTATTTTAACATTGTTTATGGCTAGCAATTGATTTCCTAAAATAGCTCTGTTTTCCTTAGATGTTTTAAGGATATGAATACCGTTTTTAAACCAGTATAAGCCTAGTGGTAATATCTGTTTTTTATCAACTAGTTGTCGCCAGTTGATATTTGTATGAGAATCTCCACATTCAGCTATTAATTGTTGTAGGCTTATTGCAATTTCGAAATCCGATTTAGAACTTATGGTTTTACGAATTTTCTCGATTCCTGTAAGATATTCCTCCTGGTTCTTTACCGAGAACAAATTGAAATGCTTTTTAGGTAATGAATCTGCAATATAGTTCAAGTCAGTATTCCAATCTATTTGCTTATTGCTTTGTGAATAAACCGAGAATGTAAGAGATAATCCTATGAGTAGGATAGTAAGCTTTTTCATCTATTTTTTATGATTTTGTCAAACTTGCTTATCAAGTAATCTAAAAGTGTTACTCCATCAATTTTAATCGTTCCTCTCTGCGGAATATCAACTTGGCAGAAGGAGTGAGACCGATTTCCAATTCGATTTCCTCTAAATCCATGCTGTCAATCTTCACTTCACCCTTAATGTCAGTAGCCTTAAACAGACCAATCAAAATGAAATTCAGAAATTTATTCTTTTTGGTTTTGCCGAGAATTGCCTTTCGTTCTTCCTCGCTAATGGAGTGTACTTGTTTAAAACGAGCAAATAATCGGGGAAGTAGGGCTATGTCAACATCCAATCGAACCAGAACAAAGCCAGCTTCTTCAATATCTGGTTGTGCATCATTCAAGTTCTGAATGCCCTTCTTCAGTTTCTCCTTACTCGAACTTTTAACACTACTCCAAAGTTCCGATCCCTTTTTCTTTGCATCATCCATTAAATCATCCAGTGCGTTTGCCATATTTTAAATATTTTTCTGTTTCCTCTTATGTCAGTATAATATCTCGTTGAAGAAATACTGCTTAGGTTAGATTTTACTTATTACATTTTTAAAAATTTCCAGAATGTCATTCAATTCTTTCATACTATTCAAATGGCGATTCCCCAAAATAAACAGCTCTCCATTGTCAAGATGAAAATTGGACACATCATTCTTTATCAAAAGATCTTTTAGTTTCCGATCAGACAAAATTTTCACCATCTTTCTTTCATCGTTGGTCGTAATCAGGTATTTGTCGTCAAATTCTTTGTCTCCGATTTCAATTTCATTGTTATTAAAAGTCTTTATTATCTTTTCAATTAGGTCTTCGAAACTTATGTAGAACATAAAATCTTTGCATCCGATATCGCATTTAATTCTCAAAAGATGGGTATCCGATTCCTCAAATTTGACCGTATATTTAGCCAAAGGAATCTCCATTCTCAAGCGACTAAATGTATGGTCTCTGCTTCTTACTATCTTAAAGGAACCATTGTTTTTTAAAGAAAAATCTTCCCAGATACTATTCTTCTTTTCCACATCAATATATGGGCTGGCCTCAGGAACAAAGGCACGCATAATTCTTTCTATTTTTAATATCAATTCAGACATTCTTTGTTTTTATGCTCTTAATGGAATATACAAAATGTGATAGTCAGTAATTGTTTTTAATTCTGTAACATTTGGCTTATTAACGATACACTAAAAATACTCAACAGAAACCAGCCTAAAAATCCTTCTAGTATAGTAATATACCTTGAAGCTCCTTTTACAGGTATTGCCCCAAAACCAAGTGTAGAAAAAGCATTAACACTAAGTGTTGTGGCATTTAGCGCTCGAATAAATCCCAAATAAATAATATAAATTAGAAGAGAAAAGGAAACAGTTAAGCCTACAAATACTTTACGCGCAGGCTTAAGATCTATCCAACGCCCCTGAAGCACTTCAGTTCTTCGGTAAGTAAACGATAGAAGTTTATGTCTTATAATTGAGAACAGATATAAGGGCTTACCCAACAAAATAATAAAAGTTGGTAATTCGAGTTTGCTCTCTACCATTTCGTTTTTATAATCGGCGAAAGCTTTTAAATCCTCAATATAATCCTCCATATAAAAATCTTCCAGCCTTTGCTCAGAGCGGAAATATTGCATTATTTTCCGATGTTGTTTAATCAGGAATGTTCTGTTTATACAATCCCATTCACTATAACAAAAGAAGTACATGCCAGCGAAAATAAGAATGGTCCACAT
>Ga0209692_10001067_pt1 | contig 42324 bp, 31 predicted proteins | sample tdDd472_FD_187129 | JGI IMG/M metagenome (GOLD analysis project Ga0209692, IMG submission 187129) | Marine sediment microbial communities from the Atlantic coast under amendment with organic carbon and nitrate - tdDd47.2 (SPAdes)... | ecosystem: Environmental > Aquatic > Marine > Coastal >...
TGCACCTGGCCGCGGTGGGCGACTCCGCTTTTCATTGGCACGTGGATATCCTGCCCCGTCTAACACGGCTGGCGGGCTTCGAGGCCGGCACCGGCTTCGCCATTAATTCGGTAACCCCGGAAGCGGCTGCGCACCAACTGCGCGGCGAAGGAGACTGACGTGCGCATTCTGATGGTGACCGCTGAAATGGCGCCTTTCGCCAAGGTGGGCGGGCTGGCGGACGTGACCGACGCTCTGTCCCGCGCCCTGGCCGTCCGGGGGCATGATGTGCGGGTGGTGCTGCCCCTGTTCGGGCATCTGGACCGGGAAAAGGAAAATATCCGCCTGCTGAAGAAGTTGCCGCCCCTGTCAGTCCGGGTGGGCCACCGGGTGGTGGACTTCCGGGTTTATCTGCGAGGGTCCGCCAACGCCGCGGTGAAGGTGTATCTGCTGGAGGCCGAGGACCTGTTCGCCCACGCGGGGATTTACACCGATGCCGCGGGCGATCCGTTGCCCGACGCCCTGTCCCGGGCGGCCCTGCACGGAGCGGCGGCCCTGGCGCTGCCGCGACTTCTGGACTGGCCGGTGGACATCGTGCACGCCCACGACGCCGAAGCCGTGCCCGCCCTGCTTTTTCGTCGTCACTGGTACAGCGGGCGGGAATTGCCCGGTCCCGCGGCCACGGTGCTCACCATCCACAACCTGGCCCACCAGGAAATACACCCCGCGGACGGGGTGGAAGTCCTGGGCCTGCCCGCGGCCATGGCGTCGTATCCCGGCCTGCTGGAATTCCACGGCCACCTGAACCTGCTCAAAGCGGGCATCCTGGCCGCCGATCAGCTGAACACCGTGAGCCCCACCTATGCCCGTGAAACCACCGACGACCCGCGGTACGGCTGTGGGTTGGAAGGGGTTCTGGGGAGCCGGGGCAAGGCCTACCGGGGCATTCTCAACGGCGGCGACTACGGGACCTGGAACCCGGCGCGCGACACCTTTCTGGCCGCGCCTTTCGGGCCGGGCAAACTCAAGGGGAAGACCGCCTGCCGCCGGGCCCTGCTCAAGGAACTGACCTTGAAAGCCGTGCCGGGTAAACCCCTGTGCGGACTGGTGGGGCGCCTGGTGGCCCAGAAGGGGATCGGCCTGCTTCTGCCGCTGTTGGACCGCCTGGCCGCCGACGGCTATACCTTCGCCATTCTCGGCACCGGAGACCGGCAATTGGAAGCCGCCTGTCGCAAGGCCGCCGGAAAGCACCCGGACCGGGTGGCCTTCGTGGGCAGCTTCGACGAGGGACTGGCCCACCGGATCTATGCCGGCAGCGACCTCTTTCTCATGCCCAGCGAATTCGAACCCTGCGGCTTGTCCCAGATGTACGCCCTGCGGTACGGCACACCGCCGCTGGTTCGTCGGACGGGCGGGTTGGCCGACACGGTCATCGACGCCGACCACGCCGACGGCGTCGGCTTCGTCTTCACCGAGGCCCAACCCGAGGCGCTGCTGGCAGCCCTGCGCCGGGCCGAGGCGGCTTTCGGTGAGGCGGATGTGTGGTCGGGCCTCCAGGACCGGGGCATGGCCGTGGACTTCAGTTGGGACTTGTCGGCCGCCGGCTACGAAGCCATGTATGCGGACGCCCTGACCGCGGCCTCCGGATCGCGAAAGGACACGTGAGCGGTATGGACAAGGCTCTCCTGGAACAGTTGCGCGCGAAAATGGTCATCCACGGGGTGCGTGCCTGCCGGCTGCCCCTGATGATCGTGGACACCGACGGCCAGATCGCCCTGGCCAGCGGCGGCACCGGTGATCTGTTGGCCGTAAACGCGGACCGTCTGCCGGGACGCCCCTTCCAGCAATACCTGGTGGAGCCGGCCATGTTTGAACATTGTCGGGCCCAGTGGGGAGAGCAGGACAACGAGCCCCGCACCGTGGAACTCCGCAGCGAGACCGGGAACATTCTGCGGGTGGAAATCGCCTGCTCCCTTTTCAGCATCGAATTGCCGGCGGGGGAGGGGGACCGACGGGCCGCGGGTGAGCGGTCCTACCTCATGCTGGCCCTGACGGACGTTCACCGGCGGGAACACGAGGATGAACTGCGGGCCGTGCGCCTGGCCAAGCTGAGCCTGTTGAATCAGGTGAGCGAGGCTCTTTACGGCGCCAATCTGAACCTGGACCAGGTCCTGCAGGCGGTGCTCATCTGCATTACCGCGGGGCAGGGGCTGCGGTTCAACCGGGCTTTTCTGATGCTGGTGGACGAGGCCTCCCTGAGCCTGCGCGGGGAAATTGCCATCGGCCCCAGCAATGCCGACGAGGCCTCCCGCATCTGGATGGACCTGGCGGACCAGGCGTCCGACCTTTTCGAGATGATGACCAGTTACGACCGCTCCATCAAGCAGACGGACGTGGCGGTGAACGAGATCGTGCGCAACATGGTGGTGCCCCTGGACCAGGAGAAGAACGTTCTGGTGCAGGCCATGCGGCACCGGCACGCCCTGCGCGTCTCGGCGGACCAGGAGGGACCGGGTCTGGAGGCCCTGCGCGGGTGGCTGGGCTGTGCCGAATTCGCCATCGCCCCGCTGACCACGCGGAGCGGCCCGGTGGGGATCATCGTGGCAGACAACGCCATCAATAGGCGCGAGATCGCGGATCTGGATCTGGAATTCCTGCAGTTGTTCGCCAACCAGAGCGCCGGGGCCATCGAGAACACCCAGCTCTACCAAGAGCTGGAGAAGCGACTCATCGATCTGCGCAAGGCCCATCAGCAGCAGAAGGAGGATCAGGCCACCCTGCTGCGCATGGAGCGGTTGAGCGTGATGGGCGAAACCAGCGCCATCGTGGCTCACGAGCTGCGCAATCCCCTGGTGGCCATCGGGGGCTTTGCCCGCACTCTGACCCGGAATCTGGAGGAGGATGATCCCAACCGCCAGTTCGCCAGCATCATCAGCGACGAGGTGGGGCGCATGGAGAGAATCATCCATGACCTGCTGGATTTCATCCGGCCCCGCAAGAGCCTGCGCAAGACCGTGGTCATCGACGAGCTGATCCGCGATACGGTGGCCAGTTTCGCCGGGGAAATCGAAGACCAGAACCGGGAGCTGACCTACGACCTGAAAGCCGGGGAATTGGCGTTATCCTGCCATCCGGGGGAGATACGGCAGGTTCTGCAGAATTTCCTTATGAACGGCCTGCAGGCGACGGGTCCGGGCGGCCAGCTGGAGGTGGGCTCGGAGATCCTGGAGGGCGGGGTAAAGATAATCGTTAGCGACAATGGCCCCGGATTTGCGGAAGATACGGCTGACAAGCTGTTTGCGCCCTTTTTCTCGACCAAGACCACGGGCTCCGGGCTGGGATTGACCATCTGCGCCCAGATCATCAAGAGCCATGGCGGGGTCATCGGGGCGGGGAACAGGGCACAGGGTGGTGCGGAATTTCACATTATTTTGCCCCTGCCCAAGGATTAGCCGCCACGGCGGTTTACGGGCTGGCAAACGGGGCACGAATTTCGTAATGTGGGAATCCAAGGGCATTCCCCAACCGATGGACTTGGAAATGACCCAGGGAGGGCCGATGTGAACAGAATTTTAATCGTGGATGATGAACCCCATCTCCGGCTTCTCTACGAAACCGAATTGCGCCGGGCCGGCTTCGAAACCATGACCGCGAGCAATGCCGCGCAGGGTCTGGAATTCGTGGAAACCATGAAGCCGGACCTGGTGGTCCTGGACATCCGCATGGCCGGCATGGACGGCATTGAAGCGCTGCAGCACATCATCGAGCGCGACAACAGCCTGCCCGTGGTCCTGAACACCGCCTTCTCCAGTTACCGTGACAACTACCTGACCTGGTCCGCGGACGCCTACGTGACCAAGAGCTCGGACGTCACCGAACTGGTGGAAACGGTCACGCGCCTTTTGAAGGACAGGATGGCGGCCAACAGTTGACGATCTTTCGGGACCCGAATTCCCGGCACCGGTTCGAACCACGGGTCCCTGGGCCCGCTTGAGGAGTGTGGCCTTGGGCATCGTGCATCAATTGCGGAACACCCTGACCCTGATCCTGGCGGGCGGCCAGGGTGAGCGGCTCTACCCCCTGACCAAGGATCGGTCCAAGCCGGCGGTGCCCTTCGGCAGCGCCTACCGGATCATCGACTTCACCCTCAGCAACTGCATCAACAGCGGGCTGCGTCAGATCTTCGTGCTGACCCAGTACAAGTCCTTCTCGCTGGACGCCCATCTGCAGCGCGGCTGGAACATTTTCAGTTACGAGGCGGGGGAGTTCCTGTACCGCATTCCGCCGCAGCACCGGGTGGGACAGAAGTGGTACCTGGGCACGGCCGATGCCGTCTACCAGAACATCTATCTGCTGGAAAACAGCAAACCCGAACACGTGCTCATTCTTTCGGGCGACCACATCTACAGCATGGACTACGCCGACCTGTTGCGCTTCCACGAGGGCAACGACGGCAGCCTGTCGCTCAGCTGCGCCGTGGTGCCGCGCAAGGGCGCCGAGGAATTCGGCATCCTGGAAGTGGACGAGAACTGGCGCGTGGTGGGCTTCGAGGAAAAACCGGCCGAACCCAAGACCATTCCCGGCGATCCGGAGCACTGCCTGGTCAACATGGGCGTGTACCTGTTCGATACCGACCCGATGGTGCGGGCGCTCAGCCAGGACGCGCGGCAGGAGGGGTCCCGCCACGATTTCGGCCGCAACATCATTCCCGAACTGGTGAAGAAGGGACAGGTCTACGCCTACCCCTTCCGCGACCCGGACAGCGGAAAATCCCACTACTGGCGCGACATCGGCACCCTGGACAGCTACTACGAAACCACCATGGAACTGGTGAGCCGCAAGCCGCCCTTCGACCTCTACGATCCCAGCTGGCTCTTTCGGGCCTGGCAGCCGCCGGTGCCGCCCTGCAAATCCGTGCACGGGTTCACGGAGGACGGCACACTGCCCGGCATCGTGGAAGACAGCATCGTGGGTGGGGGCAGCATTATTTCGGGCGGGCGCGTGGAGCGCTCCATCCTGGGCCGCGGCGTGAAGGTGAACTCCTACAGCAAGGTCACCGACAGCATCCTCATGGACAACGTTACCGTGGGCCGCTACGCCCAGCTGAAGAACTGCATCATCGACAAGAACGTGGTCGTCCCCGAGAACATGCAGATCGGTTTCGATGAAGAGCTCGATCGCAAGATGTTCCGGGTGTCCGCCGGCGGGGTGGTGGTGGTCCCCAAGGGGATGGACCTGTTGGCCAAGGCCTGATCAACCGGTCGGGTCGGTGCGGTACTGGTCGGGCCGTCGGTCTTCCCACAGGTCGTTGCGCGGGGTGACCAGCTTGTTAGTCCCGGCCAGACTGATTTCCGCCACCGCTGCGCCCGTGCGGCCGCCGGGCACCTGATCCAGACATTCCCCGTCGGGCATCACGATCTGACTCAAGCCGATGAACTCCAGCGGCGTGCCGGTGCGGTTTTCCCGACCCACCCGGTTGCTGGTGACGGAGACCACCCGGTTCTCCTGACTGCGGGTGACCATGGCCGCCGGACACCCCGGCAGGACCAGGTTGGACGGGTGAGCGATAAGGCGCGCCCCGCCCAGGGCCAGGCTCCGCGCCGCTTCGGGAAACATCCAGTCGAAACAGACCATCAGACCCACCGTGGTGCCGCAGGCCTCGAACACGGGAAATCCCAGGTCGCCGGGGTCGAAGAGATTTTTCTCGTCCATGAAGAGGTGGATTTTACGGTAGACGCCCCGCGTGCCGTCGGGCCGGATGAGCACCGCGCTGTTGAAAAGCCGGTCGCCGGCACACTCGGCCAGGCCGGCCACCAGGGTCGTGCCCGAGGCCCGGGCCACCTCGGTCAGGCGCCGGGTCACCGGGCCGTCGTTCCGCCCGCTGAGGTCCTCGGCGTAGTGACGGACTTCGTCCCGATCACGGAACTGGTAGCCCGTGGCGAAGAGTTCCGGCAGGACGGCCAGGTCGCAGGCACTGGGGATGAGGCCGATGGCGTCGTGCAGGTTGTGACTGAGATTGCCGAATTCGGGGCCCGTCTGCAGGGCGGCCACACGCAGGGTTTTCATGTCGGATCCATCCTTCAGCTGTGGGGGCGCCAGCCGGTCAGGGCCAGCAACCGGTCGAGGGTTTTTTCCCGGTCGAAATAGCGGGCCACGCGGTCCCGCCCGGCCCGGCCCAGGGTGGCGGCGAGGACGGGATCGGTCAGAAGGCGGTCCACGGCCCGGCGCAGGGCGGCCGCATCGCCGGCGGGGACCAGCAGCCCGGTCTTCTCGTGCACCACGATTTCGGGCAGGCTGCTCGATGATGCGGCCACCACGGGGATTCCGCAAGCGGCGGCTTCGGCGGCCGCCAGACCGAAGCCCTCGCTGTGGGAGGGCATGACCAGCAGGTTCAAACCGTTGTAGAAGCTCTCCATGTCTTCGACCTGTCCCAGCAGCTGCACCGAGGCGGGGTCTTTGAGATGGGACCGCCAGGTCTCCAGTTCCTCGCGCAGGGGACCGGTCCCGGCCAGGCGCAGCACCGGCGTCTCGGCACGGGGGGTGGCGGTCACCCCTTCCCAGGCGGTCATGATCTCGCGCAGCCCCTTGCGTGTGATGAGCTGGCCCGCGAAACCGACGACCGGTTGGCGTGGCGCCTTGGGTGTGGGCTGGAACCGGTCCAGGTCGATGCCCTTGTAAAGCAGGTGCACCCGGTCCGGGTCCAGCCAGCGGGCGCTGTCCAGGACCGTCTGCCGCGTGGCCTGGGAGTTGACCAGCATCCCGCTGGCCAGATGGTTGAAGTACCAGCGGTAGTAGAGTTTGCTCTTGAGGGGAAAGTCGCTTTCCCGGGAGGCCAGGAGGTGGGGAATCCGGGCCAGGCGGCCGGCGGCGGCGGCGGCCTTGAGGTCCTTGGTCAGGTTGGCCACCACGGCGGTCACGCCCGCGGCCAGGAAATGTCGTCGCAGTTTGTACAGGGTCCAGGGCGCGGCATCGAAGCGGATTGGCAGGGGATGGACGGGCACACCGGCATCCCGGGCCCGACTGTGGAGTTCGCTGCCGGGTTGGGCCACCAGCGAAGCGGTGACCCCACGCTGCTGCAGCGCGGCCGCGGTTTCCAGGAACCAGACCTCGGCGCCGCCCCAGCCGCGGACACTGTTGACCAGACACAAATGATATGCGCGCATTATCACCTCTTTACTTTGCAACCCTGCTCTCAATGCTGTATACTCAAGTTACCTCTGAATATCAATTACTGATCATGGCTGCCGCGCCCGGAGGTCGTTTTATGTCTTCTATGCGAATGATTCCCTGCTTCTTTCTTGTCTGTCTTTTCGCCGGATCCGCCGTGGCAGGGGTGGGTCAGGATATCTACGTCTACCCCGACTGGGGGCAAACGGGTCCCGTGTCCCTGTTCTGTTTCCCCAACGGCGAGGGGGCGCCATTCTCACAGGCCTTTCAGGCATTCGGGGCGGAGACCGACGCCACGCTCCACATCCAGTTCTCCTATGGCGGGGAGTTCATTGAAGGCTTTCCGGCGGAGGATATCTGGCTGGAGTCCTGGGACGGGTTGCTGATCCCGTGCAATGGCGGGACCACCGTGGATCAGGACACCGACGCCGTGGGCGCCACCTTCTGGGCCGCGCCCCTGAGGGTCGGCGGCCATTGCGACGCTGGGACCGGCGATCGCCTCCTGATCAAGGTCAACGGGGATGTCGCCCTGGATGGGATCCTGCATGATTTCTCCCTCAACAGCCCGGACATCAACGGGGACCTGCTGGTGAACCTGGCCGACATCGGGGCCTTCTCCACCGACTACTACAGCGGGCTGAATCCCTACCGCTCCGATTTCCGCTGGGACGGCGCCGTGAACCTGGGCGACATCGGGATTCTGGCCCAGGCCATGGGGGCCGCCTGTCCCTGAACCCAACCCCGCGTTGCCAGCGGACACTTTGTTCACTAATCTTGCCGGAACCGGGATGACCCGGTTTCGGCTTTTTAAACAGGAGAGACCACGCCTTGACCCTGCCCCGCAAAGACGTCCGCATTGATCCCCGCGTGCCCTGGTTCCAGGACGTGCGGCGCCTGCTGTCGCCCATGGCCGGCGTGACCGACCGGCCCTTTCGCGAAATCTGCCGGCCCTTCGGCGCCGACATGGGTTTCTGCGAGTTCGCCTCGGCCAGCGGCCTCATGTTCGACAGCGAGGCCACCTGGAAACTGGTGGACACCGAAGGGGAAGCCGGCCGGGTCGGGATCCAGATCTTCGGCGCCGATCCCGAGCACATGGCCGCCGCCGCCCGCCTGCTGTCCAGTCGCCGCCTCGACGTCCTGGACATCAACTTCGGCTGCCCGGCCAAGAAAGTGGTCAAGAAGTGCGGCGGCAGTGCCCTCATGGCCGACGTGCCCCTGCTGGAGAAAATCGTGCGGGAGGTTATCGCCAACAGTCAGGTGCCGGTGACGGCCAAGATCCGCACGGGCTGGGACGAGGACTCGGTGAACTACGCCGAGATCGGCCTTCTGCTGCAGGACCTGGGGTTGCCCTGGGTCACCATGCACGGTCGTACCAAGGCGCAGAAATACCGGGGCGAGGCCAACTGGGACCGCATTGCCCACCTGGTGGAGGTGCTGGACATCCCGGTCATCGGCAACGGTGACGTGGTGGACGGCGACAGCTACCGGCGTATGGTCGAGCACACCCGGTGTCACGGGGTGATGATCGGCCGCGGGGCCATCGGCAACCCCTGGGTGTTCCGCCAGATGCAGGCGGTGGACGAAGGGCGTCCGGTTCCGGAAGCGGACTTCGCCGAAATGTGCCAGGTGACCATCGACCATATCCGGGGCGAGGTGGAATTGCGCGGCGAGACCACTGGCTGTTACGTGGTGCGCAAGCATATCGCGAAGTGTTTCAAAGGTTACCGGGGCGCGGCCCAACTGCGCCGTCGCCTGTTCGACACGGTGGTCAGCGAAGAAATGATCGCCATCCTGAATGACGTGGCCGCCGCCGGCGACCCGCGCAGCCTGATTTGAGGATCTCCATGAAGCGCCTTGTCCCAGTTTTCTGTTGCCTCCTGCTGGGCGCCGGTTGCGCCAAGAAAACCGGCCCCGCCGTGGAGACCGCCGCTCCGTCGCCGTCGTCCTTCCAGGTCATCGAGCATGAGATCGCGGCCGGGGAAAGCCTGTCGATCATTGCGGACAACTACTACGGCGACCCGGACCGCGCGGCCGCCATCGCCCGGGACAACGGTCTGGCGGACCCGGATCAGGTGGTGCCGGGTTCCGTGCTGGCCCTGCGCTTCGCCAACGACGAGTGGGACGCCGCCCGGCGCCGCAGTTCGGCCCTGGTGCCCTACAATCGCGGTGTGGATCTCATGGCCCGTGAAAAGCTGGCGGAAGCGGAGCGCCAGTTCCGTCTGGCCCTGGATACTGCGCCGGACCTGACCTCGGCCAGGTACAATCTGGCTCTGGTGCAGTTGCAGAGGGGGCACAGCGATGAGGCCCTGGTCCAGCTGGAAGAGCTGACCACCACCCGGCCTGCCAACCTGGACTTCCGGTTCGCCCGGGGCAACGCCCTGTTTCAGCTCACGCGCTTTGAAGAGGCCGTGGTCCAGTTCCGCGAGGTCCTCGCCGTGGATCCGACGCACAAACGGGCGGCTTTCGGGCTCGCCCGCAGCCTTCAGGAGGCCGGCCACAAGTCGCAGGCGATGGCCGCCTGGAACGCCTACCTGGAACTGGACGGCTCCAGCAACTGGGCCCGGGTGGCGCGGCGCAACCTGCAACAACTGAGTGACCCCGGCGGTGAATGAAACCCTCCTGAGCCTGCGGGATTTCAACCTTTCCCGGCGCACCGGAGAGGCCGACCAGCCCATCCTGTCCCATATCGACCTGGACCTGCAGGCCGGAACCTGGTTGGCGGTGGTGGGCGCCAACGGGGCGGGCAAATCCTCCCTCCTGAAGTATCTGGCCGGGGAGGAATCCCCCTTGCGGGTGCCCCACGCCATCATGTTCCAGGATCCCGACGAGCAGATCATCGCGGCCACCGTGCGTCGGGAGCTGTCCCTGGGGCGGCCGGACGTGGACACCCACGCCCTGCTGAACGAGTTCAGTCTTACGGGCCTGGGAGACCTGGATCCACGTCTCCTGTCCGCAGGCCAGAAGCAGCGCCTGGTGCTGGCCGTGGCGGCCGCCGGCCGACCCCGCATCCTGTTTTGCGATGAACCGGTGGCCCTCCAGGATCCGGCCCAGTCCCGCTGGGTACTGGACTGGCTGCGACGCTGGCTCGCCGCCGGCGATCGTGCATTGGTCACGGCGACCTGTGACCGGCGGGAAGTTCTGCAGGCGGATATGATCCTCGTGCTGGAGGCGGGACGCGTGGCCCTGCGGGGAACGCCCAAGGACCTGGGGGATCACCCGCGCCTGATGGCCCTGTTGGGACCGGATCCGGTGCCCGAAAATCCCTTCGCGCCTCCGGCCACGCCGGCCGACCCGGTCCTGGCCGTGACCGAGGCCGGGTTTGACTTCGCCGCCGGCGGCGGGTGCGGACCGGTCAACCTCAGGCTCGGGCCGGGCCAGCGCGTGGGATTGACCGGCCCCAACGGCTGCGGCAAGAGCACGGTTCTGGCGGCGTGCGCGGGGGTGCGCAAACCTACGTCCGGGGCCGTCAGCCTATTGGGGCGGCTCCTGTATCAACGACGGGATCTGGATCTGCACCATGGCGCCGCCCTTCTGGCGCCCCAGTTCCCGGAATACCTGTTTACCCGCTCCACCGTGGGCCAGGAAATGGCCGTGGATCCGGATTTCGGGGAAATGTCGCCTGCGGACCTGCTGGCGGCGGTGGGCCTGGATCCGGCTCTGGCCGACCGCAATCCCCACAGCCTGAGCAGCGGCCAGAAACGGCGTCTGGCCCTGGCTTTGGTCCTGTTGTCCAGGCGGCCGGTTCTGCTCCTGGACGAGCCGTCGGCGGGTCTGGATCGGGCCGGACGCAAGCGAATCCTGGACCTGATCGCGCGTGTTCACCCGGAGGCCGCCCTGCTGGTGGCCTCCCACGACCGGGATTTCCTGACCGCGGCCGGGTGCCAGGTGGTGGAAATGCCGGCCGCACGGGAATCCGGCCCCTGAAATCGCTTGCCCGCCGGGACCTTGCCTGCTAGTTTTCCTCCGACCATGAAACCCCCCAGAAGGAGGATTCTGCAAATACAAGCCGGGAGCATTATGCCCGTGCTTTTTTTTTGCCTGAATCCCGGGCTGCCAGGCCCCATCCCGTGCAAGGAGAGTCATGAATTTCACCGAGAAGGCCGTCATCATGAACGCCCGAGAAATGGCGCGTGCGGTCAAACGGATGGCCCATGAGATCATCGAGGCCAACAAGGGCATCGACAACCTCGTCCTGCTGGGCGTGCAGCGGCGTGGGGTTTCCCTGGCCAAGATGCTGGCCGAAGCCATCAAGCAGGTGGAAGGCACCGACGTGCCCCAGGGCGCCCTGGACATCACCTTCTACCGGGACGATCTGTCCAAACTGGGCCCGGCGCCCCAGGTGTCCAGCACGGAGATGCCCTTCGACGTGGCGGAAAAGATCGTCATCCTGGTGGATGACGTGCTCTACACCGGACGCACCGTGCGGGCCGCCCTGGACGTGATCATGGACTGGGGCCGTCCCCAGGCCATCCGCCTGGCGGTGCTGGTGGATCGCGGTCACCGCGAACTGCCCATCCGTCCCGACTTCGTCGGCAAGAACGTGCCCACCAGCCAGCGCGAGATCATCAAGGTGAAGGTGAAGGACTTCGACGAGACCGAAGAAGTTGTGGTGGGGGAGGTCTCCGAATAATGATCCTTCAACGCAAGGACGTTCTGGGGCTGGAGGAAATGACCGCCGAGGAGATCCTCGGGGTGCTGGAGATGGCGGGCCGCTTCCGCGCCGTCTTCGACCGCCCGGTCCGCAGCGTGCCCATCATGCGTGGCCGCACGGTGGTGAACTTCTTCCACGAGCCCAGCACCCGCACGCGCATCTCTTTCGAACTGGCCGAAAAGCGTCTGAGCGCCGACATCGTCAACTTTTCCACCGCCACCAGCAGCTTCAAGAAGGGCGAGACCCTGCGCGACACCGCGGAGAACCTGGCGGCCATGAAGATCGACATGCTCATCATCCGGCACGGTTCGCCCGGGGCGGCGGCCTACCTGTCCCGCGTGTTGGAGTGCTCGGTAATCAATGCCGGCGACGGTGCCCACGAGCATCCCACCCAGGGCCTGCTGGACATCATGACCATGCAGCAGCGCCTGGGCGACCTGCGGGGCAAGAAGGTCACCATCATCGGTGACATCAGCCACAGCCGGGTGGCCCGCTCCAATATCTGGGGCCTGAACAAGCTCGGCGCCGAGGTCACCCTCTGCGGCCCGCCCACCATGGTACCCGGCGCCCTGGCCCAGCTGGGCTGCAAGATCGAGTTCGACCTGCACAAGGCCGTGGTCGACGCCGACGTGCTGAACGTGTTGCGCATCCAGCTCGAACGCCACGCCACCCGCAGCTTCCCCGGCAACCGGGAGTACCACCGCGTTTACGGCATCACGCCGGAGGTGGTGCGCGCCCTGAAGCCCGAGACCTTTATCATGCACCCGGGCCCCATGAACCGGGACGTGGAGATCGCCAGCGAGGTGGCCGACGGCCCCCGCCAGGTCATCCTCGACCAGGTGGCCAACGGCGTGGCCGTGCGCATGGCCCTGATCTACCTGTTGTCCGGGGGTGACCCCGGAGCCCTGTCCGGCGCCGGCGGCTGAGACCGACGGCATCCGCTTTGACCCGCGGCCCGAAGCCGCTGTTTCCTGAAAGAGGTTGGACATGGAATGGAGCTGGCAGCGTATTCCCGCGGAATACCTGGTGACCAACGTGAAACTCTGCCGACGGGGCAAGCTGGCCAAACGGGCCGGTTATGTTCACGTGCGCAAGGGCCGGATCGAGGGGCTGGGCGTGGGGACACCTTCGCAGGAAGGCCTGCCGGTCCTGGACGGCGAAGGCCTGGTCTGCGCGCCGGGGTTCGTGGACCTGCACGTTCATTTCCGTGAGCCCGGTCAGGAGGAAAAGGAAACCGTGGCCACCGGGAGCGCCGCCGCGGCCGCCGGCGGCTACACGTCCGTGGTCACCATGCCCAACACCGTGCCCGCCATCGACAACTCCGGCATGGTGCGCTACCTCATCGACCGCGCCCGCGAAGCGGCCCTGTGCCGCGTGTTTCCCGCCGGCGCCATCAGCCCTGAACGCAAGGGCGAGGGCCTGGCCGAGTTCGCCGACATGAAGGCCGCCGGCGCGGTGGCCTTCAGCGACGACGGCTCGCCCGTGGTCAGCGGCGGTCTCATGTCCAATGCCCTGAAGTATGCGGGACAGCTGGGCCTGCCCATCATCAGCCACGCCGAGGATCCGACCATCGTGGGCCGGGGCGTGATGCACGGCGGCTACTGGTCCGGTCGCCTGGGGCTGCCCGGGATGGCGCGGGCCGGCGAGGACACGGCGATCTTTCGCGACCTGGAACTCTGCCGGGCGGCCGGGGGGCACCTGCACATCGCGCACGTGTCCACCAAGGGCGCGGTGGACCTCATCCGACGGGCCAAGAGCGAAGGCATTCACGTGACCGCCGAAGCCACGCCCCATCACTTCAGCCTGGATCACAGCCGTTGCCGCGATTTCTCGCCCCTGTTCAAGATGAATCCGCCGCTGCGCGAGCCAGATGACGTGAACGCCGTCGCCGAGGGTCTGGCCGACGGCACCCTCGATTGCATCGCCACCGACCACGCGCCCCACACGGCCACCGAGAAGGAATACCAGTTCGACGAATCGCCCTTCGGCGTGATCGGATTGGAGACGGCATTGGGCGTGGGAATCACGTATCTTGTCAAGACCGGGGTCATGGATCTGGGCCAACTGGTGGCCGCCATGACCGAAAAGCCCGCGGCGCTCATGAACCTGCCGGTGGGCCAGCTTGAGGAGGGCCACGAGGCCGATTTCGTCCTGCTGGACCCGAATAGGGAGTGGGTCGTCTCCGCTGCGGATTTCCAGTCCCGGTCGCGGAATTCGTCCTATATCGGGGAGTCGCTGACCGGAAAGGTGGTCGCCACTTTCCTGCGCGGTCGGCTGACCTGGCGGGAAGTCTGAGCCGGGCCCGGATTGTGGACCTGTGCGGGGGGAGCGGACGGCGGGGATCGGAATGATCCTTGCAACCGATGACCCGTCGATTCAATCGTTTTCGCCTGCTGAGGTGGTTTTGAAGAGCCTGGAAGCCATCAGTCAAGGGAATTGCCGCGGGAGCCGTCCGCGCCGTCGCCTGCGTACGTGGGTGTGGCTGCCGCTGCTCGCCCTGGCCCTTGTGGCCGGCTGCGCCAAGTACAACACCTTCTACAACGCCCAGCGGTCCTTCGATCAGGCCGAGTATCCCCGGAACGATGCCATCAAGAACGGCCGGACGCCGCCCAAGCCCTCCGGGCAGCAGAAGTCCCTGTACGAGCAGGCGGCCCAGAAGGCCCAGAAGGTGCTCGACGAGTACCCCGGACACAGCCTCACCGACGACGCCCTGTTCCTCCAGGTCAAGGCCTACCACCGCCTGGAATCCTACCGCATGTCCATCCGGAAGTTTGATCTGCTCTACACGAACTTCCCGGCCTCCGAGTTCATGGAGGAGGCCCTTTACATCCAGGCCTTGAATTACCTGCTCATCAACGCCCTGGACCGCAGTCAGGATTATCTCGAACTGTTGGACGAACAGTTCCCGGGCAGCGACTACCAGGCCGAGACTCTCATCGTCAGCGGCGACAACTTTTTCTCCATGCGCGACTGGGAGCGGGCGGCCGAGTCGTTCCTGGCCTACCAGGACAAGTACCCCGACGCGAAGAACCGGTCCAACATCGCCCTGAAGCTGGCGCGCTGCTACTGGTGGCAGAAGGACTACCAGGCGGCGGCCGAAGCCCTTCAGGAGGTCAGCCAGGAGAGTGCCAGCGCCGACCTGGCCTTCCGGGCGCGGCTGCTGCGGGCCCGGGTCCACGTGCGGATGGGGGATTTCGAGGTGGTCGAGGTGCTCCTGGACGCCCTCGACGCCGAGGCCGAACTCTACAGCAGCCAGGGGGCCGTGGTTCTGGCCCGGGCGGAGAGCCTCATGGCGCAGGGGCGGGGGGACGAGGCGTCGCCCCTCATCGAGAACATGCCCAAGGAATGGTCCAAGCCCATCATCAAGGCCCGGGGTGCGGAGATCCTGGGGATGCTGTATCTCGAACGGAACATGCTGGAAGAGGCCAACGAACAGTACAAGCAGGCCGTGCGCAAACCGAAGTACCTGCTGGAAGAGGATCGGTCCCGCCGCCTGAGCGTGACCCTGACCGACTACCTGAACGCGGAGAAGGCCCTGCCCAACGCCAAGGGCGAACGCGTGGCCAATCTGCAACTGACCCGGGCCAACGCCCTGCTCTTCGGGTTCGACCGGCCGCGCGATGCCGCCGACATATACCAGATTGCCGCCGCCGATACCGCCGCCTCGGACGCCACCCGCGCCCGCGCCCTCTACGGGGTTCACATCACCTTCCGGGACTATCTGGACCTGCCGGATTCTGCGGCCCTGTTCAGAGAAGAACTCACCGCCCGGTACCCGGACTCGCCCCAGGCCTTCGAGGCCGCCCAGGGGCATGACAGCGATCTGCTGGGGTTCCTCATGGCCCAGCGCTCCGCACTGCAGGCAGAGAATCTGGCCAACCTGAGCCCCGAGGAGTTGGCGGCCCTGACGTCTTCCATGGCGGCCGGATCATCCGGCCGGCCCGGGGCCCGGACGGGCCGGTCCGGGGTTCGCCGTCGGAAAATATTCCTGGTGCGCCGGTCTCCCATCCTTCTCGAACCCACGGCGGACGAGATTGCCCGGGCGGCCTCCCGGGCCGACGCCAACGCCCTGCGGGCCGATGCCGCGGCCGAGGAGATTCGCCAGTTCGACGCACAACTGCAGCAGCAATTGGATGAGCAGAATGCCCGGGGTCTCGGCGTTGGGGCGACCACCGCCCTGCCGGATTCCACAGCCCTGCTTCCGGGCCTGACGCCCCTGACTGCCGCACCCGATTCGGCCCGGATCGCGGCTGAGAAGGCGGCGGCCGAAGCCGAAGCCGCCAAGAAGAAAAAGGAAGAAGAGGAAGAGGAGGAAGACGATTCCTTCGACCTGCGCTGAACCCATTTTCAACCGCCCTGACTGACCCGGGAATGCAGACCCATATGACTCGACTCAACGTCCCCACACCGCCCACCCTGTCCTGCGGCGGCCGCGTCCTGTCCAACACGGCGGTGTCCACCGGGCTGATCCGTCTGGATCTGGAACTGGAAATGCCCGCGTACTTCGCGCCGGGACAGTTCGCCATGCTCAACACCGCCGGCCCGGCGGACCTGGTTTTCAGTCGACCCTTTTCCATCCTGGCCGTTGACGGGGCGGTCATGTCGTTTCTCTACCGGGTGGTGGGGCGCGGCACCCGGGCCTTCGCCGACCTGGTTCCCGGCAGTGGCATGCGCTTCCTGGGACCCCTTGGGACCCCGTTTCCCGTTCCCCAGACCGACCGGCCCGCCGTCCTCATCGGGGGTGGCGTGGGCCTGCCGCCGGTGGCCAACTGGTACGCCGTCCACGGCCGGCCCGGGGATGTGGCCTGTTTCGGCGGACGCGACGGCGGCGACGTGCCGTGGGGCCTGCTGGACGACCGGTGGCTCATCAGCGTGGACGACCCGCGGGACCTGCCGGACGACCGGACCGCGTTTCACGGCCGGGTCACCGAGATGGCGGCGGCGGCCGACTCCCTGGCCGGCGACACGCCCCGCACGGTCATGGCCTGCGGACCGGTTCCCCTGCTGAAGGCGGCCTGGACCCTGGCCCGTCAACGTGGGTGGGACTGCTTCCTGAGCCTGGAGGAGCACATGGGGTGCGGCTACGGTGCCTGCAAGGGATGCGTGGTCCCGGTGCTGGCCCCGGCCGACCGTGAGGGTTGGCGCAACGCGACCTGCTGCCAGGAAGGGCCCGTGTTTCGGGCCGAGGACATTGCCTGGGAGCGTTACGGCGTCTCCCCCCTGGAAACAACCACCTGAACCGGCGACCGCACCGCCCCGAGGATCTGACGTGAACCTTCCCGCCTGGTGGACCACCGATCCCTGCGCCGCTTTTCAGCTCGGCCCCCGCACCTTTCCCGGCCGTATCTGGACCGCCAGCGGCTGCTTTGCCTATGGACTGACGGCGCATGACATCGCCAGTCCCGACCTTCCCACGCCCTACGTCGGGCTGGGGGCCGTGGTCACCAAGACCGTGACCCCTGAACCCCGCTCGGGCAATCCCATGCCGCGTCTGGCCGAACTTCCCACCGGGGCCATCAATTCCATCGGCCTGGAGAATGTGGGCTTCGACGCCTTCCTGGCCGAGACCCTGCCCGCCCTGGAGGCCCGCGGCGTGCCCAATGTGGTGAGCCTGGCGGCCACCACCCCCGAACACTTCGGGCCCATGGTGGAGAAACTGACCGCCCGTGCGTCGGGCTTCGCCCATTGGCACGGGGTGGAATTGAATCTGAGCTGCCCCAACGTGGCCGAGGGGGGACACGATTTCGGCAGCACGCCCGAAGCGGTGGCCCGGTGTGTGGCCGCCGCCCGACCCCATCTGACGGACCGGGCCCTGCTGGTCAAGCTCACGCCCAACACCGGCCGTATCTCTGACCTGGCCCGGGCCGCGGCCGACGCAGGCTGCGACGCCGTGAGCGCCATCAACACCGTGGTGGGCCTGGAAGTGGATCTGACCACCGGTCGGCCCGTGCTGCCACGCCGCTATGGCGGCTATTCGGGACCGGGAATCCTGCCCATCGCCCTGGCCAAGGTGGACGAGATCGTCCAGAAAGCCGGCGTGCCGGTGGTGGGGGTGGGGGGCATCGGGTCGGCGGAGGACGCCCTGCGGTTCTTCGCCCTGGGGGCGGTGGCCGTGCAGGTGGGCACCAGCCAGATGAAGGACCCCTTCAACGCCGCCCGGGTGGCGCGGGATCTCCGTCCGGAGGTCTAGTACGCGTCGTCGTAGGGATCCGGATCTTCGCCGGTGAAGGCATCGTCGGTCTTGCCGAAATCAACCTCGAAATCATCGTCGAAATCGGCCGTGTCGTCGGAGGGCGGCAGTCCGTCCGGGAACTCGGCTTCGAGGAGGTCCGCGAAGGACGCGCCGTGGCAGAGGATCTGACTGGCCAGGCCGGCGCCCACTTCGGCGGCCTCGTCCCGTCGGCCGGTCACCGAAATGCGGTTCTCGCCCCGGCCGGTGGCACCCACGATGACCATCTGGTCACCGGTGACCCGGGCCAAAGCGCCGACGGGCAGGTCCCGGTCCTGGATCATACTGGCGCGGAACGCCAGTTCGGCGGTGAGTTCGGCCTCGGACGCCACCGAATGCACCGCGGACAGGACACGACGCGCCTCGGCGTCGCTGGCCAGGCCCAGCACCACGAGAATTCCCTGGCCGGGTCCGGGCAGGACGAATTCGGGTGAGAAGATTTCCGCCACGATGCTCTGGATGCCCAGATGCTCGGCCACCGCCGCGGGCAGGACCAGACCGTCCACCTCACTGCGACGCAGATGAATCTCCATGGCCATGTCCACGCCGCCGGGCAGAATGCGGAACACCATGTCCGGCCAGAGGGCCGAGAGCTGGGCCTTGGAGCGCACACCCAGCACGCCGATGCGGCTGCCGGGGTCCATCTCGTCCATGATCAGGCCCTGGCGGTTCAGGAAGGCGTCGAAGGGGGTCTGGCGATCCGGGACGCAGAGGATGTCCAGGCCGTCGGGCAGGGGCAGGTTCAGATCCGAGGCCTCGACCACCATGAGGCGGGCCTGGCCGTCCCGGATGGTGCCCGCGAGAAAGTCGATTTCATGGGGACAGTTGGCGGTGTAGATCAGGTCGTGTTTGTCGCAGTCGACCACCGGCACATGGAACACGTCGGTGCGGCAGACCGCCCGGGGCAGCACGTCCTGGATACGGTCCATGACCGCCTGCGTCTGGCTGCGCGGAAGCGAAGCGGAGAGGCTGGCAAAATGCAGAACCGGGCTTTTCACGTTCGTGTCCTCAGGACTTGGCTTCGGCTTCCTCGGAAGCCAGGAAATCTCCCACGATCCGCCCGATGCGCTGGGCGTCGGCAAAAGGCAGGGCGGCGTGGATGGGCAGGATGAGCACTTCCCGTCCGGCGCGCTCCGCCTCGGTCAGATCACCGCTGTCGCGCATGTAGATGTTCAGTTCGTGATGGTTGAGCGGGGGGTCGTAATAGACGGCGGTGTCCACGCCGCCGGCGTCCAGCAGGGCCGCCAGCTGGTCGCGGTTCTTCGTGCGCACCCAGTACTGGTGATAGATGACCTTCATGCCGGTGCCGCCGTTGGGCGTCCGCAGGCGGTTCTGCGGCGGAATGAAGCTGTCGTAGATGGCGGCCACCTTGTCCCGGTCGGCCTGCTCCTCGGGGAAGCGGGCCAGGCGGGTGTTGATGACCAGGGCCTGCACCTCGTCCAGTCGACTGTTCCAACCGGTGTACAGGTGGTTGTTGGCCCGCACGGCCTGGTGTCCGCGGATGCGGCGGATGCGGTCGGCGTCGGTCTTGTCGCGGCAGAAGATGGCGCCGCCGTCGCCGATGCCCGGCAGGTTCTTGGTCGGATAGAAGCTCAGGGTGCTCATGCGCCCGTAGGCGGCCACGGCCTTCCCGTCGTAAAGGGTGCCGAAGGCCTGGGCCATGTCGCACACCACTTCGAGGCCGTGCTTGTCGGCGATGGCCTGGATGGGGTGCATGTCCGCCGGCGCACCGAAGATGTGCACGGGCAGGATGGCCCGGGTCTTCTCGGTGATGGCCGCCTCGATGAGGGCCGGATCGATGTTCAGGTCCTCGGGCCGGATGTCCACCAGCACGGGCACCGCATCCAGCAGGATGATGGCCTCGATGGTGGCATCGAACGTATAGGGCGTGGTGATGACTTCGTGCCCCGGCCGCACCCCGGCCATGGCCAGCGCCAGGAACAGGGCGGATGACCCGGAGGCCACGCCCACCACTTCGGTGCACTCGCCCTGCACGGCCAGCTCCGCTTCCAGGTTCCGACATTCCTCGCCCAGGATGTATTGTCCGGACACGAGGAATTTCTCGAACTTGGCCATGATCTCGTCTTTGCACGGCATCATGGGGCTCACCAGGTCGTAACGGCCGACCCGCTTGTTCTTCTCTTGTGACATGTGATCCTTTCAGCGCGTCCGGGTGACGCGCTGGCGGTCCCAATCGGGAATTCTAGTCCGAAATGTGATCTGCCCGGCCGAAACAATCGTACTTGAAGCCGAACTTTTCCAGGTGAGGACGATCATACACATTTCGGCAGTCCAGGAAAGCATTTCCTGTCATGGCTTCAGCCAGCCAGGCGAAGTCCAGTTGGCGGTACTGGTTCCATTCGGTGACCAGGATGCACAGGTCGGCACCTTCGCAGGCTTCGTAGGGGGATTTGCAGTAGGTCAGGTCGGGATAGAACATCTTGAAATTGTCCATGGCGGCCGGGTCGTGGGCCTTCACCGTGGCGCCGGCGGCCAGCAGCAGCTTCACCAGTTCCAGGCTGGCGGCGGAGCGGATGTCGTCGGTGTTGGGCTTGAAGGCCACGCCCAGCAGGCTGACGGTCTTGCCGGACAGGTCCCCGGCCATGCGCACGGCCTTGGCCATGGCGCGGTCGGGCAGGCCCGCGTTCACGTCGATGGCCGAGCGCACAATGGTCATGTCGCTGCCGGCCTCCTGGGCGATGTGGACGATGGCGTTGGTGTCCTTGGGCAGACAGCTGCCGCCGAAGCCCAGGCCCGGGTGCAGGAACTTGGCGCCGATGCGCTTGTCCAGGCCCATGGCCTTGGCCACGTCGAACACGTCGGCGCCCACGGCCTCGGCCAGCTTGGCGATCTCGTTGATGAAGGAGATCTTCACGGCCAGGTAGCTGTTGCAGGCGTACTTCACCAGTTCGGCGGTTTCGATGCCCGTCTTCACCATGGGGGTGTCCTGCAGGTACAGGGGACGGTAGATCTCGCGCATGACCTCTTCCGAGCGGTCGGTCTCCACGCCCACGACCACGCGGTCCGGACGCATGAAGTCCTCGATGCTGGAGCCTTCCCGGAGGAATTCGGGATTGCTGGCCATGTCGAACTCCAGGTCGGCCTTCAGGTGCGACTGGATGACTTTCTTGAGCTTGCGGTTGGTGCCCACGGGCACCGTGCTCTTGGTGACGATGACCTTGTAGTCGTCGAGCAGGGCGCCGATTTCCTCGCCCACCTTCATGACGAACTGAAGATCGGCCTCGCCGGACCCGCTCATGGGGGTCTGCACGGCGATGAAGACCACGTCCGCGTTCTTCATGCCCTCGGCCAGGCTGGTGGTAAAGGTCAGGCGCTCTTCGCCCACGTTTTTCAGGACGAGGCGGTCCAGTCCCGGCTCGTAGAAGGGGATCACGCCTTCACGCAGGCCCTCGATGCGATCCTGATTGATGTCCACGCAGGTGACCTTATGACCGAAATCGGCCATACAGGCCCCCGAAACCAGACCGACATAACCGGTGCCGACCATGCAGATGCGAATCATGCGAACTCCTTCCTGGCGTCCTCCAACAGGGCCAGTAACGTCTGGGTGATGTCCCATTCGGGCATCCACCCGGTTTCTTGGCAAAGCTTGGTGTTATCTCCCACCATCACCGGGATATCCGCCGGCCGCATGCGGTCGGGGTCCTGTTTGAGCGTGATGGCAACCCGGGATTCCTGAAGCATGATCTCCAGGCCCTCCATTATCGTCAGGCCACGGCCCGAACTTACATTATAAATTTCACCCGGCAAGCCCTCTTTCATGAGGGTGCGGTAGGCGCAGATCACGTCGCGCACGTCCAGGAAGTCCCGCATGGGCGACAGGTTGCCGTGCAGGATTTCCGTGGGGCCCTGTCCGGCCTCCGCGGCGGCGATCTGACGGGCGAAGCTGGGGTACACGAATCGCGCGTCCTGACCCGGTCCGGTGTGGCTGAAGGCCCGCACGATGATCACCGGCAGATCCCACGCCTTCACGTACTGACGGCAAAGCAGGGTCTGGGACACCTTGCTGACCGCGTAGGGGGAAATGGGCTGCAGGGGCGTGTCCTCGGTCAGGGGATGCGTGTCGGCCGCGTGGGGGCCGTACTCCTCGCACGATCCCACCGAGAGCGTGACCGGTCGCTGGGTGGCGGGCAGGGCGCGCACGGCCTCCAGCAGGTTCAGGGTGCCCATGACGTTGGACTGGAAGGTGTCCACCGGGTCGCGGAAACTCACCGCCGCGGAACTCTGGGCCGCCAGGTGATACACCATGGACGGTTGCGCCAGGGCCAGCAGGTCGCGCACGGCGGCGCCGTCCTCCAGGGCCAGGGGCTGGTAGAGGAATTCTCCCGGGTCCCCGTCGTAGATCACCGCGCCGGGCAGGAAGTCCGCCGGCCCGCGCAGGGTGAAATCGCCCACCCGTTCGGGCAGGGGATGGTCCGCGTCGTGGCGGCCGGCGCCGAACACGGGGATGCCGGCCCGCAGCAGGGCACGGGTCAGTTGGAGGCCCACGAAGCCGAGGGCGCCGGTAATCAGATTGCACGGTTTGTTCATGTTAAGGCGTCACGTTTCCGGCTCAGCCGTTCAACAGGCGAAGCCATTCCTTGTAGATGCAGCGGTCCTGGATGACGTCGATGCCCGCGCTGCGGGCCACCTGAGCCGCGTCCTCGTTGATCACGTGCTCCTGCATCCAGATGAAGCCGTCGCCGCGGGCCACGGCTTCCTCGATAATGGGGCCCACCGTTTCGCTGCGGCGGAAAACATCCACCACGTCCACGGGGCCAGGCACGTCGGCCAGACTGGGGTAGATGTCCAGGCCCAGGACCGGTTCCTTGAGAACCGGGTTCACGCCCACCACCTGGTAGCCCTGGCCCAGCAGGAACTTGGCGATGCCGTGGCTGGCCCGGTCCTCCTTGGCCGACAGGCCGACCACCGCCACCCGTTTCATGCCCTCGAGCACTTCGCGGACACGGACGTCGGTCGGGTTGGCCGAGGTATTCTCTGTGCTCATGAGGACTCCCTCCGGGGGTCAGGGGGCGCCAGGGCCCCGACGCGGTCAATTCACTTCCGCCAATTTACCTGCAGAATGCCTTAAAGTAAACCCGATTGGCCACCGGGGGCGGACCGGCCAACGGCGCTTGCCTCCGTTCATATCCTCTGCCATTATTCGGTTTGACGGCCATCGGCCGTTCTGGAAGTTCCCAATCATGTCCCGCCTCGGAAGGGGTTAGCGTGAACCCGGCCTACATGTTCCTCCTGCTGTTCTTCTCCCTGTCGCTCTTTGTCGGCACCATGGCCGAGCGTTACTACCTGATGATGGCGGGAGACGCCGACAACCGTTTCGACCGACTGGGCGACCGGGTGCGGGCCCTGCTGGGTATCGGCTTCGGCCAGAGCCGGCTCCTGTATGAACGGAACGCGGGGTGGATGCACGTGGCCATTTTCGCCGGTTTCCTGGTGGTGTCGCTGCGTACCGTGACGCTGCTGGGCATGGGCTTCGACCCGGATTACCACCTCCCGGGCTTCGGCGGCGGCCTGGGCACGGTCTACGCGTTCCTGAAGGACACCTTCGCCCTGATCGTCGTGGTGGCCCTGGCCTACGCGGGGTGGCGGCGGTTGGTGGTCAAGCCGCCGCGCCTGCATCTGAGCGTTGAGGCCAACCTGATTCTGCTGTGGATCGCGTCGCTCATGCTCACGGACCTGTTCTTCGACGCGGCCCAGATCGCCCTGCACCCCGGCAGTCACGGCAGCGCCTGGGTGAGCCAGCTGCTGGCCGGTGTTTACGGCGGGTCCGACCCCGCCACCATCGGCGCCTGGGCCACCGCCATGTTCTGGGCCCACTGCATCCTGGTGCTGGCCTTCCTGAATTTTCTGCCCTTCGGCAAGCATTTCCACGTGCTGACGGCCCTGCCCGCGGTCTTCCTGAGGCGTTTGACCCCGTCAGCCTCCCTCGAGAAGATGGAGTTCGAGGGCCGCGAGACCTTCGGCGTGGGCAAACTGGAAGATTTCAGCTGGCGGCGTTTCCTGGACATGTACACCTGCACGGAATGCGGCCGCTGCAACGACCAGTGCCCGGCCCACGTCACGGACAAGCCCCTGCACCCGCGGGAGATCATCACCGCTGAACGCGATCAGGCCTACAGCCTGGCCGACCATCTGATCAAGGTGGGCAAGCTCAAAACCGAAGGGCGCCTGGACCAGGCCGCGGCCATGGTGGCGGAAATGGAGCGCCCCGCCCTCATCGGCGAAGTGAACGACGAAGAGGCCATCTGGGCCTGCACCACCTGCGGCTGGTGCGCCACCCACTGCCCCGTGGTCATCGATCACATTCCCAACATCATCGACCAGCGGCGTCACCTGGTCATGATGGAGGCCAAGGTGCCCGCGGTGCTGCAGAATGCGCTGAAGGGGCTGGAGAACAACAGCAACCCATGGAACGTGACGGCGGCGGCCCGCGAGGACTGGATCGGAGATCTGGAGGTGCCGCGCCTGAGGGACAAGGGCCGCGCCGAGTATCTTTTGTTCGTGGGCTGCGCCGGCAGTTTCGACGAGCGCAACAGCGAGGTGCTGCGGGCCCTGTGCAAGCTGCTGAACAAGGCCGGCGTGGACTACGCCGTCCTGGGCACCGAGGAAGGCTGCTGCGGCGACCCCAGCCGTCGCGTGGGCCACGAATACCTTTTCCAGATGCAGGCCCCGGCCAACATCACCACTTTCCAGAAGTACGAGGTGGGCAAGGTGGTCACCGCCTGCCCCCACTGCTTCAATTCCATCGCCAACGAGTATCCCGACTTCGGGCTCGAGGACGTGGAGGTCATCCACCACAGCGAACTGCTGGAGGAACTGGTGGCCCAGGGCAAGCTCAAACTCACCGGTGGCAGCGGTGCCAAGGTCACCTTCCACGACTCCTGTTACCTGGGGCGGCACAACGACATCTACGACGCGCCCCGCAAGGTCCTGACCGAGTCCGGCGTGGAAATCGTGGAGATGGAGCGCAACCGGCGCGAGGGCTTCTGCTGCGGCGCCGGCGGCGGACGCATGTTCATGGAGGAGGATCTGGGCACCCGGATCAACCACAACCGCATCGACGAGGCGGCGGCCACCGGGGCGGACGAAGTCTGCACCGCCTGCCCGTTCTGCCTGGCCATGCTGGGTGACGCCATCAAGGAGACCGACCGCGGCGACAAGATGACGGCCCGTGACATCGCCGAGGTGATGCTGGCCAATCTGGAGGACTAGCCGGCGGTTGCCAATCCGCGGCAGATCTGCTATCCATTGGCAGGGAACAGGACGGCCCGCCCCACGGCGGGCCGTTTGTCGAATTCAGGGTCGTTCCGGGCCGAGAGCCCATTTCAGGAGGATGAACATGGCCGCGCACACTCCCGTCAAATCCACGCCGCGTCTGGACAAAATCTGGAGTCGGGGGAAGGATTTTCTGGGGTCCGAATTGCCCGTCATGTGCGGGGCCATGACCTGGATCAGCGACGCCAAACTGGTATCCGACATGAGTAATCTGGGCGCCTTCGGCGTGTTGGCTGCGGGGAACATGCCGCCCGAGATGTTCGCGGAGGAAGTGGACAAGACCTTCGCCCTCACGGATCAGTCGTTTGCCGGCAACGTCATTACCATTGCGCCCAACTACCTGCAGCACCTGGATATCCTGTGTGAGAAAAAGGTGGGGCACATTGTCTTTGCGGGCTCCCTGCCCCGCGGCACGGAGGTGGCCAAAGCCAAGGCGAGCGGCGCCAAGGTGCTGTGTTTCGCCTCGACCAGCAGTATCGCCAAGCGCATGATCAGCTACGGGGCCGACGGCCTCATCCTGGAAGGCAGCGAGGCCGGGGGCCACATCGGCCACGTGTCCACCATCGTCCTGCTTCAGGAGATTCTCTTCCAGTTCCCCGAGGTTCCCATCTTCGTGGCCGGCGGCATCGCCACCGGGCGCATGATTGCGCACCTGGGCCTCATGGGGGCGGCCGGCGCCCAGATGGGCACCCGGTTCGTGCTGTCGGAGGAATGCAGCGCCCATCCCAAGTTCAAGGACGTGTTCATCCGGGCCCGCGCCCGGGAGGCCATCTCCACACCCCAGTACAGCGCCAAGTTGCCTGTGGTGTCGGTGCGTGCGCTGAACAATCACGCCATGAATCATTTCGGCGATCTGCAGTTGGACCTGCTGGAGCAGTTGAAGGATGAGAAAATCACCCGCCAGGAAGCCCAGTTCAAGGTGGAGGAATACTGGGTGGGCTCCCTGCGCAACGCCGCGGTGGACGGCGACGTGGAGCACGGCTCCCTCATGGCCGGCCAGTCCGTGGGCATGATGTCCAAAGTGCAACCGCTGCGTGACATTTTGCAGGATCTGGTGGATGAGGCCGACGCCGGCCTGGCCGACGTGGAGGCCCGCCTCAAGGGCTGAGCAGTGCCAATCGTGCCCCATGGGGGGCAAGGCTTGCCGGAGCTGTCCCAGGATGGCTCCGGCTTTCTTATCCGGCCCGGGGATTTCCCGCCGGGGCGGGTTGTTTCCCATGATTCCCGGGACTTCCGGGGCGGTTGACGTGAGGGACCGAAATGTGCCATTCTCACCCGAATGGCATTATACTTGTTAGTCCCCGTAAGAAGGAGTGGCCCATGTCGACGCCACGGTTGTTTCGCACCTTTGCCACGGGGGATTCCCACATGTCTCGCAAATCCGCTTTCAAGGCCGGATCCACGCTGATCCTGGGCCTGTATCTTCTGCTTTTCCTGTCCCCGGCCGCTCTGGCCGAAACCCCGGTCAACAGCCGGGTCGAGGGCCAGGGACTCATTGCCAAGTTCCCCCTGGAACCCAGTTCGTACGAGATCTACGCCAAGTTCCTGAGCACCGAAGGCGCCTGGGAAGAGGCGGCCGAGGTGCTGGAGAAAGGGCGCACGAAAGCGGCCCCGTCGGCGGACCTGCTGGTGGTGCTGGGTCGGGTGTATGAAGCCCAGGGCCTGTTCGCCCGGGCGGAATCGGTCACCCGCGAAGCCCTGGAGCTGGACCCCAGCCATGTGGGGGCCCACCTGCGCATGGGCGATATCTACTTCAAACTGGGCTGGCCCAAATCCGGGCTGGAAAGCTATCGCACCGCGGTGGATCTGGCCCCTCAGGATCTGGATCCCCAGGTGCGCCTGATCGACGGCATGCTGGAGGCTGGCTTCGTGCCCGAGGCGGAGGAGAAGTGCCTGGAGTTCATCATGGCCCGCGGCGATGCCCCCGAACTTTGGCTGGCCCTGGGTGAGGTCTTCGAGGCCCAGGACAAGAAGCGCCAGGCCTTCACCACCTACGGCCAGGTGCTCACCATCGATTCCGAAAACGCCATGGCCTACGCCCGTCAGGGCAAGCTCTTCTGCGAGTTCGGTCAGTTCGACGCCGGGGAAATGGCCTGCCGACGGGCTTTGGAGCTGGAGCCCCGCAACGCCCTGGCCCACGCCTACCTGGGCATTGCCTGCAGCTATCTCGGCCAGGAAGAGGAAGCCCGCAAGCACGCGGTCATCGCCGAGCGGGCCGGCCTGAACATGGGCTCGGTTTGGAGTAAGATCGGGCACTGACCCCGGACAAGATGGATTCACGTGGCATTGACGGCCGGGACCATGTTTCATGGTCCCGGTCGGTTTTTTATACCGGAGAGACTCAAAATGCCGCGAAATTCCCGCCCGCGGGCGGCACATCACCCAGAAACCCCTGCATCTGGCCCCGGCGGGGGTGACCCGGGTCTGGATCCGGAGTCCGGTGGGGTCAGGCGGGGGCGTCCATTTCGGCCAGCAACCGGCGGGCACCCGCGTGCTCCGGGTCCAGGGCCAGCGCCGCGTCCAGGCGCAATCGGGCCGTGGGGTGATCCCCCGCCGCCTGGAACAGGCGCGCCAGATTCACCAGGGGATCGGGGTTGGTCGGGAGCAGGGCGCGCGCCCGGTCCAGGGCCTGCTGGGCCTGCTGTCCCTTGCCCATCAGCAGGTGCCAGGCCCCCAGGGTGTTGAAATAGTGACCGTTGTCCGGGCCAAGGCGCAAGGCCACCGCCAGAAGGTTGGCGGCCTGAGGCGCCCGATCCTGCTGCATGGCGATCTGGGCGCGCAGGTGGCAGATCTCGGCCAGGATATCGTCACTCACCGGGCCGCTGGCGCTGGCGGCGGCCAATTGCAGGTCGGCCTGGCCGAACCGGCCGGCGGATTTGAGCAGGGCGCCCGCGGTGAGACGCAGCGCGGGGTTGGCCGGATCCAGGATCAGGGCCCGGTCGATGGCGGCCAGGGCCTCGTCGGACGCGTCGCAGGCCACCGCGCAGTCCGCCAGTTCGCCCCAGGCTGCGGGGTTGTGGGGCTCGTCGAGGGTCTTGCGACGGGCCAGTTCCAGATAGCGGCGGCTCTTGGCCGCGTCATCGGTGAGCAGCCCGAAGTGGTGTACGGGGAAGATCAGGTCCACGGTGCGGATGCCCTGGGCCTGCAGGCTGGCCTCCACGGTTTCGTGCAGACGGCCGCTGAAGCGGATGGCCGGGTGATTGGGAAAGAGGCGCACTTTCGTGGTGGGCACGTAGCCCGTCGCCGGGGCGGAGTCGCCGAGGGCGTGACCGTCCGGGTCTGGCACCGGCGTCCAGCCGCGCTTGCCGTGACGGTCGGTGACGTAGTTCCGGGTCAGGACCCGACCGGCGCGGGGACCGTCGGGGCGGTCCAGGTCGGCGACCACATCTTTCAGGGCCAGCCAGTCGGCGTCGCACAGGTTTTCGTCGGCGTCCATGATCAGGATCCAGCGCCCGGTGCAGTGGGGCAGGACGGCGTTGCGGGCGGCGGCGAAGTCGTCGGTCCAGGGGACATCCAGCACGCGGGCGCCATGGCGGACGGCCACCTCACGGCTGTCGTCGGAACTGCCGGTATCTCCGATCAGGATTTCGTCCACGCAGGGCGCCGCGGCGGCCAGGAGGGAGTCCAGGAATTGACCACCGTTGCGCACTATCATGGCCAGACTGACCGAGGTGCGCAGCGAGCCGTCGGGATTGGGCGTGGACATGATTTGCGTCCTTGTCGTAAACTACATACCCGCAGCATATTAGGCGGGCTTTGACCGGAGGCCCGGAAATCCATTTTTTGGACCGGAACCGTTTCCCGTCCTGATTTGCAGAGACTGTGCCAGCGCGCGTGGAGGTGAGACCCTGACCCGGCAGATCAAAAAAACGGACTTGGCGACGTGGGTCTGGGTGGGCGTCCTGCTGGCGGCCTACACCGGGGTGACCCTGTGGTACGGCACGGTGCGCCCCATCGACGGGGACGAGGGGTTCTACGCCATGGCCGCCCGTCTGGTGAGCGAGGGCCGTCACCTGTACCGCGATTTCTTCTATCCGCAGGGGCCGCTGCTGCCCTACGTGTATGCGCCGGTCGTCGCCGTGGTCGGGCCGTCCTTGCGGGCCCTGCGGGTGGTGTCGGCCCTGCTGTCGGTATTGATGGTGGTGCCCTGGCTGCTGATGCTGGCCCGGCTTCAGCGCGGACGGATCTGGTGGCTGCTCGGGAGCGCCGGGTTGCTCCTGTTGGACCCGCATCTGCTGATCTGGAATTCCACCGTGAAAACTTTCGCGCTCTGCAACCTGACGGCCTCGTGGGGTCTGTACTTTCTGTGGCGGGGTCTGGGGGGTGGACGGTGGGTCTGGTTTGCGGCCACGGGCTTGGCGCTCGGCCTGGCCGCCAGCGCCCGCGCCCTGTACCTGCCCCTGCCCGCCGTGGTTCTGCTGGCCCTGACGGTGATGGCCCTGCGCGGGGGCGGTCGGTCCGGCTGGCTGGCCGCGGCCGCCTGCGCCGGCGGCGTTGTGGTGGCTTCCCTGCCGGCGGTGGCCTATCTGCTGGCCGATCCGGACCGGTTCATCTTCAACAACCTGACCTGCCACCGGATCCGCTTCAGCGAGCTGCGGTCCCTGGGCCTGGGTGACTCTTTTTCCCACCGGTCGGCCGCGGCGCTGACGAACCTTTTCCAGGCGCTGATCCTGAATCCCTACCGGGGGCTCCTGCTGTTGCTGACGGTCCTGGGCTGGACGCGGCTCTTCCGCCGCGACGCCCCGGACCGCGCCTTCCAGATCATCGCGGCGGCGGCCTCGCTGGCGTTCCTGGGACTGAATCTGCTTCCGGACCCCGTGCAGCACCAGTACCTGACGCCCACCCTCGGGGTGCTCATGCTGCCGGCCGCGGTGGCGGGCTACACCTGGTGCGGACGGGTTTTCAGCGGGTGGGGTCTGAAAATCGTGCCGGTGCTGGCTGTGGTCCTGAGCCTGTTGACCCTGTGGGTCTGGCGGCCCGGCGTCTCGGACAAACCCGACTGGACCTGGGACGTCTACGACAGGGTGTGTGCCAATCTTGAAGCGGTCACCGAGCCGGGAGACCTGGTCTACAGCTTCTGGTCCGGCTATGTGTTCGAGACGGGCACGGTGCCGCTGACCGGCTCGGAGAATCACTTCGCCGTCGGCGTGTCGGAGGAGTTGACGCCAGCCGAGAAGACCCGCTACAAGGTGGTGGGGAAGGAACTGCTCAGCGATGTCTTCGCCACCCGCCGGGCCCGGGCCGTGGTGGTGGGCGCCTGGATGAACGAGATCAACCACGCCCTGGACGACCAGCAGATGACCGTTTTGCTGGGTGTGTTCACCGACCACTATTGCCCGGTGAGCAGCGAAGGCGATATCAGCGTGTGCCTGCCCTGCGACCCGCGCACCGGCGGAATCCTCACGCCGTAGGTCCGCAATAAAAAAGCCCCGTCCGGCCGAAACCGGAGGGGGCTTTGTCGACGATCCTGACTAGCCCTTGAGCTTGCCCACCGCGTCCGTCAGCGCGGGCACCACATCGAACAGATCCGCCACCACGCCGTAGTCCGCCACCTTGAAGATGGGGGCGTTGGCGTCCTTGTTGATGGCCACGATGCACTTGCTGCTGCTCATGCCGGCCAGGTGCTGGATCGCGCCCGAGATGCCGCAGGCGATGTACAGGTTCGGCCCGACGGTCTTGCCCGTCTGGCCCACCTGGTGGCTGTAGTCCACCCAGCCCGCGTCCACCACGGCGCGGCTGGCCCCGGCGGCGGCGCCCAGGCTGTCGGCCAGTGTCTCGATGAGCGCGTAGTTCTCCGGGCCCTTGATGCCCCGACCGCCCGAGACGATGACTTCGGCTTCGGTGAGCTCCACCTTGCCGCCGTCGGCGGCTTCCACGCTCTGCACGGTGGCTTTCAGGTCCACGCCGTCGGTTCCGGCGTCGAAGGCTTCGGCGGCGCCGGCGGCCGCCTTTTCCGCCATCACGAAAGCGTTGGGGCGGATGCCCACCACGCACACGGGCGTCTGCGGCACAACGTCCACGAAGCACTTGCCCGCGAAGATGGGGCGGCGCACTTCGAAGCCGTCGGCGTAGGTCACGCCCACCGCGTCACTGATGCAGGCGCAGCCCAGCTTGGCCGCGGCCTTGGGTCCCAGGTCCTTGCCCATGGCGGTGGATCCGACCATCAGCATGTCCGGGCTGTTGGCGGTCACGAAGTTGGCCAGGGCGGTGCCCCAGGCTTCGCTGTTGTAGGTGGTGAAGACGTCGCCGCCGGCCGTAAAGACCTTGTCGGCGCCATACTTGCCGGCCTCGGTGGCGGCCGCCGCGGCGTCGCCGCCGAGCAGAACGCCCCACACTTCCCCGCCGTTCGCATCGGCGATCCGGCGGGCTTCACTGATCATTTGCCAGGCGACCTTTTTCAGGGCGCCGTCACGCTGTTCGATAAATACGGCAATGTTCGGCATGTCGAAACTCCCTGCAGTTAGATGACCTTGGCTTCTTCGTTGAGCAGACGGGCCAGTTCCCTGGCGGCGGCGGCGGGATCCTCGGCGTCGATGAGCTTGCACTCGCCACGGGCGGCCGGGGGCGCGTACTGCTTGATCTGCACGAGGTTCGCCGGGACGTCGATGCCCAGATCGGCGCAGGTCACGGTCTCCTGGGGCTTCATGCCGGCCTTCATGATGTTGGGCAGGCTCGGCAGGCGGGGCTCGTTCAGCCCTTTCTGACAGGTCAGCACGGCGGGCAGGGTGGCGGTCACGACTTCCTTGCCGCCCTCGATTTCCCGGTGGGCGGTGAGCGTGCCGTCGCCCATTTCGAGATGGGTGATGGTGGACACGTGGGGCAGGCCCAGATGCTCGGCCACCAGGATGCCCACCTGACCGCTGTCGTCGTCGATGGCCTTGATGCCGAAGAGGATCAGGTCATAGGTCTCGCGCTTCAAGGCGGCGGCCAGCACCGTGGCGATGGCGGCCTCGTCGGCGCCGTCCAGCGCGGGATCGGTGATGATCACGGCCTTGTCGCAGCCCACGGCCAGGCAATCCTTCTTCAGGGTTTCCTTCACGGTATCCGGCCCGAGGGTGATGGCGGTGATCTCCACCTCGCCGCCGGCCTCCTTGATCTTCACGGCTTCCTCGACGGCGTAGGCGTCGTAGGGGTTCAGGATGCGGGTGAACCCTGACTGGTCCAACTCGGCCGCGGGGGCGGCCAGATTGATCCGGGTTTCCGAATCGGGAACCTGTTTTACACAGACGGCTATCTTCATGGTTTCTCCCGGGGATACCGTAAGGTAACCCGATCGTTCAGGGTTCACGGGGTCACGATGTGCTTGGACCCATAATAAAAGGTGCCTGTGACCCCGTCAATGGAGCAGGAACCCCGGGCCGAGACATTGTCCTGCGCTGGAAATTGACTTACAATGCGTTGATATTATTGCCAATCGCCCCGCCGTCCCGACCCGGTGGTGCCCCGTGTCTCCATTTCCAGCCCGTTAGAAGGGATTCCTAATCATGCCTGTCAAGAGTTGCCGAACGCGTCTGTCCGGTTTTGGCCGCTACCTGCCCTTGTTGGGCCTTGTCTTACTCCTGACGGTCGGGGCCTGTTCCGGTGACAATACCGAGAGTGCCCCCGCCAAGGCCAACCACGGCGGCGGACATCCCGGCGGCGGCGGACCCGGCAAGGGGCCCGCCAAACCGGCTATTCCGGTGGCTGTTCAGGCTGTGGTCACGGGATCCATTTCCAGTTACTACAACGCCACGGCCACGCTCGAGGCCGATAAGGAAGCCCGCGTGCTGGCCCGCGCGGCCGGCGTGGTGGGGTCGCTGTCCGTGGAGGAGGGCGACGAGGTGGCTGCCGGCGATGCCCTTCTGCTGATCGAAAACGGCGAGTACAAGCTGCGCCTGATGCAGGCGGAAGCCCGGACGCTCAACCTGCGCTCCCGGTTCGAACGCATGGAGGCCATGCTGGCCGAGGACCTGACCACCCAGGAGGAATACCAGGCCGCCCGCAGCGACCTGGCCTCGGCCGAGGCCGACGAGGGCCTGGCCCGGCTCGACCTGGGCTACACCACTGTGCGGGCGCCTTTTGCCGGACGGGTGACCCAGCGTCTGATCGACCTGGGCCAGAACATCACCGTGGGCACCGAACTCATGGTTCTGGCCGACTTCATGCCCCTGCTGGCACGGGTTCACGTGCCCAGTCGCGAATTCAACAAACTCCAGCAGAACCAGGCCGTGGATCTGGTCCTGGACAGCAACGGGACCCGCCTGCAGGGCCGCATCACCCTCATCAGCCCGGTGATCGACCCGACCAGCGGCACCATCAAGGTCACCGTGGAAGTGACTGACTACCCGGCCGGCACTCGACCCGGTGATTTCACCCAGGTGCGCATCGTCACCGAGCGGCGCGACGGCACCACCCTCGTGCCCCGCGGCGCGGTCATCACCGAGAAGGGCGAAACCTTCGTCTACATTACCGCCGACGGCGAAGGGGAGGACGCCAAGCCCACCGCTGAACGGCGTCTGGTGACCACCGGATTCGCCGACGACGACCACATGGAAATCCTGGAGGGCGTGGCCGCGGGTGACAGGGTCGTGGTCAAGGGGCAGCGGTCCCTCAAGCCCGGTGCGGATCTGAAGATCCTTGAGGGCGGCAGCCGGGAAACGGGGAGCAAATGAGATCCTTCGTCGATCTCGCGGTCCGGCGCCGGGTGAGCGTCGTCATGACCATCGTCATGGTGGCGGCCCTGGGCGTGGTGGCCTATCAGCGCCTGGCTCTGGAGCTTTTTCCCGATATCACCTATCCGTCCATCACCGTGCAGACGGATTTCCCGGACACGGCCCCCCAGGAAGTGGAAACCCTGATCACCCGTCCCATTGAGGAGGCGGTGGGGGTGCTGCGGGGCCTGCAGACAATCCATTCCGTATCGCGGTCGGGCGTGTCGGAAGTGACCCTGGAATTCGAGTGGGGCTCGGACATGGACGTGCTGTCCATGGAAGTGCGGGAAAAACTGGACCGTCTCATCCTGCCCACCGAGGCCACCGCCCCGGTGGTGTTGCGCTACGACCCCAGCCTGGACCCCATCATTCGCCTGGCCCTGTCCGGCGAGAGTGACCTGGGTGTGCTGCGCCGTCTGGCCGACAAGCAGATCAAGCAGGACCTGGAAACGGTCAAGGGCGTGGCGGCGGCCCGCATCAAGGGTGGGCTGGAGGAAGAGATCCAGATCGACGTGGACCAGAACCGTCTGGCCGCCCTGGGCATCTCCCTGGACCGTATCCGCCAGGTGGTGGGCGTGGGCAACGTGAACCTGCCCGGGGGCGCCCTGCGCGGGCGGGACAGTCAGTTCCTCATCCGCACCATCAACGAGTTCGACAGCACCGAGGAAATCGCCGACCTGATCATCCTGCAGGACGGTAACGCCACGGTGCGTCTGGGCGACGTGGCGAAGGTCATCTGGGGCAGCAAGGAACGCGACGAAATCACCCGTGTGAACGGCCGCGAGTCCGTGGAGATCTCCCTCTACAAGGAGGGCGACGCGAACACCGTGACCGTGGCGCGGCGTCTGCAGGAGCGCCTTCTGGAGTGGCAGACCGGGGACAAGCTTCCCGCGGGCGCCACCCTGACCCTGCTCTTCGACCAGTCCAGTTTCATCGAACAGGCCGTGAACGAGGTGCGCAACGCGGCACTCATCGGGGGTGGTCTGGCCATCATCGTGCTGCTGTTCTTCCTGCGCGACCTGCGCAGTACCCTGATCATCGCCACCAGCATTCCCATCTCCGTGGTGGCAACGTTCATTCCCATGTACCGCATGGACATCAGCCTGAACATCATGTCCCTGGGCGGGCTCACCCTGGGCATCGGCATGCTGGTGGACAACTCCATCGTGGTGCTGGAGAACATCTACCGCAAACGCAAGGACGGGATGGCCCTGGACAAGGCGGCCGTCGCCGGCACCAGCGAAGTGGGGCCCGCGGTGATCGCGGCCACCCTCACCTCGGTGGCCGTGTTCCTGCCCATCATTTTCGTGGAGGGCATCGCCGGTCAGTTGTTCCGGGATCAGGCCCTCACCGTGACTTTCAGTCTGCTGGCGTCCCTGCTGGTGGCCCTGACCCTGATTCCCATGCTCAGCGCCGCCGGCGGCGGGCGTGGCTCCGGCCCGACGGACTATACCGGGACCGGCCAGGTCTCCCGCCGTGGGTTCCCCAGCAAACCGGTCCTGACCCTGGGCGCCGTGTCCCAGGCCTACGACGTGCTTTTGCGCGGCAGCCTGACCCGCCCTGCGGTGGTCCTGGTCTTGGCCTTTGCGCTGTTTTTCGGCTCGCTCTACGCGGTGGGCTGGCTGGGCACCGAGCTCATTCCCCAGCTCAGCGAGGGTGAGTTCTTCTTCGAAGTGGCCCTGCCCGAAGGCGCGTCCCTGGCCGCCACCGACCGCACTCTGGCCGTCATGGAGACAACGGTGTCCGCGGAATCGGCGGTGGACCGGCATTACGCCACGGTGGGCAGCCGACTGGTGTCCGGCGGCATGTCGCTGAACACCAAGGCCGAGAACCTGGGCCAGCTGAACATTGTCATGAAGGACCGTAGTGACGCGGTGGGCGAGCAGGCCGCGGCCGACCGTTTGCGCCTGGCCTTCGCCGATTTGCCGGACCTGGACATCAAGTTCGGACGGCCCAGTTATTTCAGCCTGAAGACCCCCGTGGAAGTGATCGTCTACGGCGACGACCTCGACCTGCTGCGCGACTACTCCCTGGAACTGGCGGGCAGCCTGCGCAGCGTGCCGGGCCTGGTGGACGTGCGCTCCAGCCTGGAGGCCGGCAACCCCGAACTGCAGGTGGTCTTTGATCGCCAGCGTCTGGCGGCCATGGGCCTGGACATGGGCGTGCTTTCCGAAACCCTCAAGAACCGGGTGCAGGGCGTGGTGCCCACCCGCTTCAAGGAAGCCGACCGGCAGATCGACATCCGCATCCGCAACCGCGAGGAAGACCGCCAGTCGGTGGAAAACGTGCGCCAGCTGATCCTGCCCGGTCCCGACGGCGTGCCCGTGCGGCTGCTGGCCGTGGCCGACATCACCGAGGCCCGCGGGCCGGCCGAGATCCACCGTCTGCAGCAGCAACGCGCTGCGGTGATTTCCGCCAACCTGGAGGGTCGCACCCTGGGCGCCGTGGTGTCCGACGTGGAGGCGGCCATCGCGGCCATGCCCCCGCCGGTCGGTCTGGGCACGGACCTGGGCGGTCAGAACCGCGAGATGCAGGTCAGCTTCAACAGCCTGCGCTTTGCCCTGATTCTGGCCGTGTTCCTGGTGTACCTGGTCATGGCGTCCACCTTCGAGAGTTTCCTGCATCCGCTGCTGGTGCTGTTCACCATTCCGCTGGCGCTCATCGGTGTGGTGGCCGGGCTGCTCATCACGAACACCACCATCACCGTGATCGTGCTGATCGGCGCGGTGATGCTCGTGGGCATCGTGGTGAACAACGCCATCGTGCTCATCGATACCATCAACCGCATCCGGCGCACGGGCGTGGCCAAAACCGAAGCGGTGATCCTGGCCGGGCACCTGCGGTTGCGGCCCATCCTCATGACCACCCTGACCACGATTCTGGGCCTGCTGCCCATGGCTCTGGCCTGGGGGGAGGGTGCGGAACTGCGCTCGCCCCTTGCGATTACGGTGGCCAGCGGGTTGCTTCTGTCCACCTTGTTGACCTTGCTGGTCATACCCGCGGCGTACCAGGCCGTGCCGTCCAAAGTGAAAGCGGAGGACGCAGAATGACCCTGCCCGAAATTGCCATCAAACGCCCCGTGACCATGCTCATGATTATCGTGAGCCTGGTGGTGCTCGGGGGCGTGGCGCTGACCCGTCTGCCGCTGGCCTTCATGCCGGATATCGTGGAGCCGGAGCTCTTCGTGATTCTGCCCTACGACAACGCCAGCCCCGAGCAGGTGGAGCAGATGGTGGTGCGGCCGGTGGAAGAGGTGCTGGGCGCGGTGAAGGGTCTGCGCAGCATGTGGTCGCGCTGCGGCAGCGACGGCGGCCGCATCCGTCTGGAGTTCGACTGGTCCACCGACATGCACATGGCGCGCGTGGAGGTGTGGGAGCTGGTGGACCGGGTGCGCGGCGAACTGCCCGACGACATCGGTGACATCCAGGTCTCCTCCAGTTGGGACAGCCGCGACGCCGACCAGCCCATCATCGAGGGCCGCCTCAGCTCCCCGCGCAACCTGAGCGAGAGCTACGACCTCCTGGAACGCAAGATCATCCGTCCGCTGGAGCGCGTGCCGGGCGTGGCCCAGGTCCGTCTCGACGGGGTCAATCCCCGCGAGGTGCGCATCAACCTGCGCGTGGACGACCTGCGCAAGCACGACATGGATGTGCGCGACGTCTACATGCTTCTGCGCGACGGTAACTTCGACCAGAGTCTGGGCAAAGTGACCACGGGCGAGGCCCGCTACACCCTGCGCACGGTGGGCAGTTTTACCGACGTGGACGTCATCAAGAACCTGCCCCTGCGCGGGGACGGGTTGCGCCTGTCCGATGTGGCGGACGTGGTGTACCAGGAACCGCCCCTTGAGTATGGCCGGCACCTGGACGGGCACTTCGCCGTGGGTGTCTCCGTGTCCCAGGAATCCCGGGCCAACACCGTGGAGGTGTGCGACGCCCTGGAGGCCGCCATCGCGGCCATGGGCACCGACCCCGAACTGGAAGGGGTGGAATTCCTGGTCTGGTTCAGCCAGGGCGCGGAAATCCGCAAGACCTTGCGGGACCTCACGTTCACGGGCGTGTTCGGGTCCATCCTGGCCTCAATCGTGCTGTTCGTCTTCCTGCGCCGCTTCTCCACCACTGTGGTGGCCGTGGCCTGTATTCCCTTCTCCCTGATCGTCACCTGCGGCATCGTGTGGAGCCAGGGCAAAAGTCTGAACACCCTTACGCTGCTGGGGCTCATCGTGGGCATCGGCATGTTGGTGGACAATGCCGTGGTGGTCATGGAGAACATTTTCCGCCACCGCGAAATGGGCGCCGACCGCAAGACCGCCGCCCGCCTGGGTGCCAAGGAGGTGTCCACCGCGGTGGTGGCCGCCACCCTCACCTCGGTCATCGTGTTCATTCCCATGATCTTCAACAAGCCGAGCGAGATGAACCTGTACATCAAGGAACTCGGCATCACCGTCTGTTTCACGCTGGTCGCCTCGCTGTTCATCAGCCAGACCCTCATTCCCCTGGCCACCAGTAAATACATCCGATCCAAGCCGCGGCCCAAGGATCGCTGGATGGTGGCGCTGGAGGACCGGTACCAGCGGGTGCTGGCCTTCAATTTGAATCGACGCTGGGTGGCCCTGGTCATAGGCCTGATCGTGGTGGCCTCGGGCGTTTATCCCTTCAAGAACCTGGAGATGAACTTCGACTCCAGCAAGACCGAACTCTTCGTCCAGGTGGGCTACTTCATCAGCGAAGAGCTCAGCCTGGAGCGCAAGGAAGAGCTGATCACCCAGGTGGAGCAGACCCTGGAGCCCCATCGGGAGGAACTGCTGGCCCGATCGATCTACAGCTTCTGGAACGACCGGTTCGCCCTGACCCGGATCTACCTTCTGGAGGGCGAGGCCAACGAACCGAATATCGCCCTGGTGCGTGAGCGTCTGGCAAAACTCCTGCCCGAGATTCCCGGCGTCGATCTGCGCGTGCAGGAGAACCGGCAGGGCTGGCGGCGCCACCGTGGCGGGCGGCAGGTGGCCTTCCAGCTGGTGGGCGAGGATACCGAAACACTGCTGGAACTGGCGGAGGAAGCCATTCTGCGGGTGGAGGCCATTCCGGGACTGACCAATGTGGAATCCCGCCACAACGAGGCCCAACAGGAGATGCACATCACGCCGGACCGGGACCTCGTGTCCCTCTACGGCGTGTCGCCCAACCAGGTGGCCGAAGTTGTCGGTTTGACCTATCGGGGCCGGCGTCTGCGCCGTTTTCGCACCATCGACGGCGAACGCGAAATGCGCCTGACCCTGGACGAGCAGGAAACCGAGAGCGTGGACCAGCTGAGCAACCTGTCCCTGCAGTCGAACACGGGCCAGGACGTGCCCCTGGCCGCGGTGGCCAGCTTTGTGCAGGTGGCCGGCCGGGAAACCATCCAGCGCAACGACCGGCTGACCAGCGTGTGGGTGAGCGCGCGCTTCAACGAAGGCACGGCCGACGACTACCTGCCCGCAGTGAAGGAAACCCTGGGCAACATGGACTTCCCCCTGGGCTACGCCTGGACCTTCGGCGACTGGCAGGCCCGCAAGCAGGAACAGTCCCGCGAGTTCATGACCAACCTGGGCCTGGCCCTCATTTTCGTGTTCGCGGTGATGGCCGGTCTGTTCGAATCGGCGCGCCTGGCTCTCACCCTGATTCTGGCTTTGCCCTTCGCCCTGGCCGGGGCCGCCTGGACCCTGTTCCTCACGGGCACCGATTTCGACATGCCCGCGGCCATCGGTCTGCTCCTGCTCATCGGCATCGTGGTAAACAACGGCATTGTCATGCTGGAGCACATCAACCAGTACCGGCGGGCCGGTCTGCCGCGCACCGAGGCCATGCTCAAGGGGGGGCGGGAACGGCTGCGCCCCATCCTCATGACGGCCATGACCACCCTCATCGGTCTGCTGCCCATCGCCCTGACCAAGCCGTCTCTGGGCGGGGTCTACTACTACTCGCTGGCCCTGGTGATCATGGGGGGGCTGCTGGTCAGTACGTTCCTGACGGCGGTGCTGCTGCCGGCCATGGCGGCCCTGACCGAAGATACCTTCAGTGTCCTGGCCCGCCCTCTGCGCAGGAAATAACCCATGGGTGATCTGCGCATCTTCCTGACGGGGTTGCGGCAGTTGCTGGGGACGGCGGGTTTTTTGGAAGACCCGGCTTCCTGCCGGGTTTATTCCCGCGACGCCTCCCATCTTGAGCTCGGCCGGCCCTTGGCCGTCGCTCTGCCTGCCGACGCGACGGAACTGGCCGCGACGGTGGGGCTGTGCGCCCGCCACGGCGTGCCGGTGGTGCCCCGGGGGACCGGGACCGGTCTGGCCGGCGGGGCTCTGCCGCCGGACGGAGCGATCGTCCTGGGCACCAGCCGCCTGGACGGTTTGGCGGAGGTGGATGCCCGCCGCCGCAAGGTTCACGCCGGCGCCGGCGTCCTGAACGACCAGGTGACCCGCCATGCCGCGGCGCACGGCCTGCACTTCGCGCCGGATCCGTCGAGCCAGAGCGCCGCCAGCATCGGGGGCAATGTGGCCGCCAACGCCGGCGGTCCGCACTGCCTGGTGCACGGCGTCACCCGGAACCATCTGCGGAACCTCGACTGGGTTGACGCCGTCGGCGCGGCCCACCTGGCGGGGCGCGGTCTCAGCGCCGAGCGCGGCTTTCATCTGACCAGCCTTTTGTGCGGCAGCGAGGGCACCCTCGGGGTGGTGACCAGCGCCGACCTGAACCTCGTGCCGGATCCGGCCGAGGTCACCACTCTCCTGGCTTTCTTCCCGTCCCTGGCCGACGCCACCCGCGCCGTGGTGGACCTCCTGGGCCGGGGCCTTTTGCCGGTGGCGGTGGAGATGGTGGACCAGGCCATGCTGAAGGCGGTCGAGGCGGCCTTTGCCTTCGGATTCGCCACCGATGTGGAGGCCGCTCTGATTGCCGAGTTTGCCGGGCCCGCCCCCATGGTGGCGGCCGACAGCGAGGCGGCGTCGGCCCTGTTGACCGCGGGGGGCGCCCGCCAGGTTCGGCGGGCCGTCGATCCGGCGGAGCGGGCTCAGCTCTGGCAGTGTCGCAAGAAGGCCTTCGGGGCCGTGGGCCGGTTGGCTCCCCACTACGTCACCATGGATGTGGTGGTGCCCCTGGGCGAACTGCCCGGCCTGGTGGCGGACATCCAGGAGATCAAGGCCCGACACCAGGTCCACGTGGCCACCGTCTTCCACGCCGGGGATGGCAATCTTCATCCGGGCGTACACTACGACGACCGTGACCCCGCCGAAACGGCCCGTGCCCATCTGGCCGCTGACGACATCATCCGCTGGGCCCTGGCACGCGGCGGCAGTTGCACCGGCGAACACGGCGTGGGACTGGAGAAGCTCCACGCGATTCCCTGGCAGCTGGATGGCCCGACCGCGGCCCTCTACCAGGACGTCAAAAACCTGTTCGACGGTGTGGGACGGCTGAATCCGGGCAAGGCCCTGCCAGCAGCGGACGCCGACTTCGCCCCGCCCAAACCGGTACCCGATCATCTCCGGGTGGCCGAGGAAAACCTCTGGGTCCAGGCCCCGGGCGACCTCCCCGTGTCGGAGCTTCAGGCCCAGGCCGTTGCCTGCGGCCTCTGGCTCCCCACCGGTCTGCCCCTGGCCGATCCGGACCTGACCGTGGCCCGGCTTCTGGACCAGGCGCTGTACGGACCCTCGCTGTTGGGGACCGCCGGTCCGCGGGATGTGCTGCTGGAAATGTGGGGGGAAACGGGCGGTGGCCGGGCTTTCCACTCGGGGGAGGCCGTTTTCAAGAACGTGGCCGGGTACAATCTGGGCCCTGCCCTGTGCGGGTCCGGTGGATCCCTTTGCCGGGTGACGGGGGCCACATTTCAGGTGCGGCCGGTGCCGTCGGCGGTGCAGGTGGTCCGGGGACGCTGGGATCCGGCGGACGGGCACAACCTGAGCGGTCTGTGCCGTCACCTGCAGAGGTATGAAAGACCCGGGGCGGCCCCCACCCTGGTGGCGGACGCCACCGTCGGAGAGATCATCCTGTTGGTTCCGGGCCGGGACACCGACTGGGACCTGGGTCGCCTGCCTGAGGACCTGACGGCTTTGTGGCCGTCGCTGCAGATCCACGAGGCCCGGATTCTGACTTTCGGGGAGGTCTCCACCGTGGACCTTCCGGCCTGGCTCACCCGCGGCCAAACCTGGACCGCCCTGGCGGCCGCGGAGCCTGAGGACCCCGCCTGGCCCGAGGGGCGCTTTCTGTGGCAGGCGGCTCCGGAACTGGTGTGGGTGCCCGCAGCGGGTGTGGACCTGCCCGGGTGGCACGCCGATACCGTGC
>Ga0209692_10001069_pt1 | contig 42289 bp, 33 predicted proteins | sample tdDd472_FD_187129 | JGI IMG/M metagenome (GOLD analysis project Ga0209692, IMG submission 187129) | Marine sediment microbial communities from the Atlantic coast under amendment with organic carbon and nitrate - tdDd47.2 (SPAdes)... | ecosystem: Environmental > Aquatic > Marine > Coastal >...
TGAGCCGCATCCACGACTTGTGGATCGAAGAGCGTTCCCCGTTTGGCTTGGATTTCCCGCATGGTTTCGCCGACCGCTAAGGCGTGCCGGTAGGGGCGGTCGGAACCCATGGCGTCGATGACATCGGCGACGGCGACAATCCGCGATTCCAACAATATATCTTCTCCGGCAAGACCGTCCGGATAGCCGGTGCCATCGAAGCGCTCGTGGTGCTGACGAACGATGTCGGCCACCGGCCAGGGAAACTCAATGCCTTTGACGATTTCCCATCCGGCCTCCGGGTGGGTCATGATCAGGTTAAACTGCGGTTCGGAAAGTTTGCCGGGGCGGACCAGAAGCTCGCTGGGAATGGCGATTTTCCCGACGTCATGAATCATCGCCCCCATTTCGGCGCCGCATACGGTCTTTTCATCGAGTCCCATGATGCCACCAATAGCCGCCGATAGCTTGGAAACCCGTTTTTGGTGACCGGCGGTGTAGGGGTCCCTAATTTCCATGGCGCGCACCATCGCCTCGATGGTTTGGAGGAACACGGTGTCCAAGGTGTTTTCCGGTTCCTTAATCGCACGGGAGGCACGCACCACAAAGGTATCCTTGAGCGGTCCTTCTTCCTGAAGCTTGAGAATGCGTTGGGATTGGTTGATATGGGCCCTGACAGTTGCGATGAGCAGGTCGTAGTCGATGGGCTTGGTCAGGTAATCGTCGGCTCCGAGGTTTTTACCTTCAATGATCTTTTTACGGTCGGTAATAGCGGTTAGGAAAATGAAAACGATGCCGGAGTATTTAGACGGTCCTTTACGGATTTTCTCTAACAGTTGGTAACCGTCCATTTCGGGCATTGATATATCGCATAGGACGAGATCAACCCCGCCCTGTTCAAGAATCTTCAGGGCTTCGACGCCGTTTGCCGCGCCGGTAGCTTTAAATCCAGCTTCCTGCAGTTCTCCGACAATGTCGTTGCAGAGCAGGGTTTCGTCTTCTACGACCAGAATTGTCGTCAATTCCAATTCTCCCTCTAACTGCCGCCGGTATTGTCTTTTTCTGTTCTTTTCTCCTTCGGGTTGTGTGTTCTTCTCATACACAGATTGTCAAGCCCTCGGAAGACTTCAAGTGTGAGCAGTCGGCGGTTATTTATTTAATCCTTATGTGCTCAGCTTAGAGGAAGAAGAGGGTTTTTGATACAACCTTTTACTGCACTTTTGGTTGTGTTCATTGCCAAAAAGGGCTCGTTTTAGTCTGAACTGTGGTTTTCAAGTTTTCTTGAGGTTTGTTTTGTCGAGAAAGTCGTCATTTATTCCTTCTTTGAAACGGGCGCGGTCTTGTTCTAAAAGGCTTGAACGCAAGGCGTAGGCGTTTCCTCCTTTAGCGCTCATTGGTTCAGGCGGTATCGAGACAGGAGTTTCCGGCCACCGTCCTGTTTGCGGGAGAGCGCCTTCGGCGGCGACGGGGAGGGGATCGTCGTCGACGATGGCCGGTTCGTTTGTGACTTCCATAAATTCCCAGGTTATTTCGAGGGGTATATTGTTGGGGTCGTAGAAATAGATGGACCAGAACAGCCCATGATCGACCGCCCCATGGATGTCAAAACCGGCTGATGAAAGCCGTTTTTTGAAACCGAAGAGTTCTTCCTTCGTTTCTACCGTAAACGAAACGTGGTCGAACCCCAGCGGCTTATTGGTCCTCTCGCCGGGAAATTTCCTGACCATTGGCGATGCGCCGTCATATCCAAAGAAAGCGACTTGGGTGCGGTTGTCGTCCAGCATGAAGAAGTAGTGACGGTATCCCTCGTGGCCAATCCCTGCGTGAAGCCGCAGGCCCAGCAAGTCGCGCCAAAAATGAATGGTCTTTGTCATGTCGTCAGTAATGAACGCCAAGTGATTAATACCCAAAAGCTTCATGATGTGACCTTGCTGTTCAGATACGGAGCGAATAAACGGCGATGCCGAACGGACTTAAAGCCCATCCCCATTAGATTGTCATTGTCGTGAGACAGGTAAACGGAAAACAGCTATCGGAAACGCCCTAGTGGTTTGAGTCTGACGAATGGTTCCCATTCGTCAGGGGTCAAAAACCGCGAGATTTATAAGAGTCGTGGTGCGCAAGACACAAAACGGAAAGGACTCTTCCGTTTTGTTCGCACCACTAGTTGGTCAGTATGATCCAGAATTGGCGGAAAACGCCCAAATTACAGCCTTTCCAAGGCGGCTTTGAGCTGTTGCTTCGCTTGGCTGCGGGCATCTGGGCTGAGTTTGTCTGAATCGAGGTATAAATAGAGGCCCTCGGCTTCATGATGGACGACCCTGCGTTCTTTTTCGAAACCGTCGAGAATATTGGTGACGGCGAAGGCGCGGACTTCGCGTTTGATGCCTTTCATGGTGATCGCCTCGCGTTCCTCGGCCTTCACCATGTCCTTGACCAAGGCATAGGTTTCATAAGACATCAAAATCCCGCCCGGGTCGGCGGCGCTTTCCAGTCGTGCCGCTAGATTCACCTCGCCGCCGATGATGGTGTAGTCCATCCGCTGGTCGGAGCCGAAGTTGCCGACGTCGCAATATCCGGTGTTCAGCCCGATGCGCATCTTGAAAGGCATGTCATAGCCTTTAGCTTTCCAAATTTCCCCCAGATCCTGCATGCGGCGCTGCATGGCAATGGCCATACGGACGCAAGCCCGTGCGTCTTCGGGAACGCCTTTGGTTTCCGGATCGCCAAAAAAGATCAACATGGCGTCGCCGATGAACTTATCGATGGTTGCTCCGTGTTCGATGGCGATCTTGGACATTTCGGAGAAGTATTTATTGAGAAGGTAGGTGAGGTCTTCGGGTTGTAAATCGGCGGTTGTCGCCGTGAAGTCCTTGATGTCGGAGAAGAAAACGGTGAGTTTTTTCCGTTCGGTCTTCAGTTCCGCATCCTGCTTGCCGGAAAAGATGGAGTCGTAAATTTGGGGGGAGAGATATTTGCCGAGTTTTCCCGAAAGGGACTCCAGCGTTGCGTTTTTTTCGTCCAGCGCCTTGGCGATTTTGTTCAGTTCTTCCTCGTTTCGGTCCGATAATTTGACGAGCCGTTTTGTCGATTTGAACAGTTTCTCATAGGACTTTAATAAAGCTTCGTAATCTTTTGTTGTTACTTGTTCTTTTTCAACAATAGCCTGTGCCGCCGCAATGACTTGCAGTTCTCTTTTGAAGACATCGAAAGTCATTTTCTACTCCGCCGGGACTTCCTTGAGAACGAATTTGGCGTTTTCCAAATCTTCGCCGAATTCTTCGCCCATTTCTTCCATGTTGTCGTCGTCTACCTCATACTTCCAGACAACCGTCACATCGTTGTTTTCGCCTGCTTCGTCCAAGGTTTCAAACAACCCCATAAGAATTTTTGCCGTGGAGCTGTTGAAGTAAATCAAATCGAAGGTGAACTGAATGGAGCTGCCGTTCTGCTCGTGTAAATGTTTTTCCAGTTTCTCAAAAATGGGTCCATAAAATGCCGTAACGTCTTCGGGATAAGACTCCCCCTTAATAAGAAAACTGTTGCCGTTGAAATCGAACTCGATGGCCGGAGAGCGTTCTGTTGCTTCGATCTGTATGGTGTCCATTGTTACTCTCTTGATAATCAAACGTATGCCTTAAGGCAGAAATAGGAATGGTCCTTATCGACGGGCGCGAAATCGAATTCAAATCCATGTGACGCTTTACGGGCGATATCGATAAAACCGACACCGGCCCCTTTGCTGCCTTCTGGTGTATCCCCCTTTAGGGTTTTCTTATAAAGTGTTTTAAGGTCTTGCGCATCCATGCTTTGAATGTTGCCAAGGTTCTTGTTCAACCGTTCGACATCGTTTTGGGCGATGAGATTGGAGCAGGAAACGAAGTACTTATTGTCTTTTTTGCCGACGGTCAGTACCCCATAGCGTAATTCTTTGGCGTCTTGCCCTTCGTCCATGGCCTCACGCTCCGCGGAGTAGCGGACCACATTTTGTACCTGCTCGACAAAAACGGCAAACAGGGTGCGCGCTCTGGTTTTCTCTTCCTGCTCAAGGGCAAGCTTGGATTTCAAGGCGCCGCCAATGCCGGTTAATATCTCTTCGGTCATATAGCCGCTGTAACAAAAAATGATTCCCTTGGCGGCCAAGTCGTCCCGAAACTTGTACATTTCCTGTGCGAGCATTCCATCGTCCCTTAAATCTTGAAACCGACGACAGAAACGTCGTCCCGGCGTACTTCTTCATTCTGGTATTCAAGGAGTGTCTTGTAGAGTTTCTTCTTTTGCTCGGTGAATGGCAACTTTTCCATCGACAGAAGCAATTCCTTGAACCTCTTTTTGCCAAACATGCGTTTGCGTTCTCCACCCACCTGATCGAGATACCCGTCGGAGGTCATGTAAAAGGACTGGCCCGATTTAAGCGGGATGACCGTTTCCTGGTAGGTTTGGTCAAAGGAGATTCCACGATAACCGACCCCCTTTTTGGTCCCTTTGGTTTCAACAACTTCTCCTTCCTCAATATGGAAAAGCGAGAAGCGGGCTCCGGCAAAAATCATTTTATCCATTTCCGGCGTTAAATAGCAGGCTCCTAAATCGAGACCGTCGTCGCTGTCGCCTTTGCCGCCGTGTTGGCTAAGCATGATCTGAATGATTTGGTGCATACGGTTGATGAGGTTGCCGACTTGACCGGGAGGCGTTTCGGCCATTGCCCGATCGAGAGCCCCCGTTGCGATAAGTGTCATGAAAGCGCCGGGAACGCCGTGGCCCGTGCAATCCGCCAAAACGACTAGGATTCCGTCTTCCCATAAATGGCACCAATAGATGTCGCCGCCGACCACGTCTCTCGGTTCCCAGAGAACCAAATGGTCGTTCATTGTCGCGGCCAGCATGTCTTTTCCGGTTAGGACGGCTTTTTGGATGTTTGCCGCATACCGAATACTATCCGAGATAATGTTGTAGGCGTCTGTTAGTTCGCTTTCCGCTTTTTTGCGTTCAGTGATATCCAGCGCGGCGATCACCAGGGTATCGACATTGCCCTTTTCATCGATAATCGGTGCTTTAGTGGTGAGGAAGTCGTGCAGCGTGCCGTCTGGGTTTGGTATTTTTTCTTCAAAGGTATGAGGTTTCCCGGATGCCAGAATTTCCTTATCCATATCCATAATGGCCTGTGCGGCTTCCGCCGGGAGAAATTCGTCGTCAGTCTTCCCGAGAACAATGTCGGGAGCGGCGCCTGTCGCAACCTCATAGTAGTTGTTCACCGTAAGGTGGCGGCCATGTTTGTCCTTAAGGATAATAACCAAGGGAATATTGTTGATGATGGTGCGGAGTTGCCGCTCTTGCTTTTTGATGAGCTCCTGACTCTCTCGACGTTCCGTTTCGTCGTTGAAGGCGATCACCGACCCAATAATTTCCGAGCCTCTTCGTATGGGAGTCGCCGAATATTCGACCGGGAATGGCGAGCCGTCTTTTCGCCACAACACTTCGTCCTCAATGCGGGATGTTATGCCTTTTGAGTAAGCCCGCCACATGGGACACTCTTCGACAGGGTAGGGGCTTCCGTCCGCATGACTGTGATGAATGAGGTCATGGACCTTGGCCCCGACCAGTTCATCTGTTTCGTAGCCCAGCAATTGCAATGTCTTGGAGTTTGCAAAGGATACCCGGCCTTCCAGATCGACGCCAAATACGCCTTCGCCGATGGATTCCAAAATCAAGCGGGTTCGCTCTTCGGTCCGTTCCAGTTCTTCGCGTGCCTTGGTGACATCGGTGACGTCGCTGACGACGACAACGGCTCCCCCGCCTTCAATATGGGCTTTTCGGAGCTGCAAAATGCGAGAGCCGTCGGCAAGCCTCATTTCCCGGGTGCTTGAGGTGTCATCGCTTATGACGGCAAAACGGCTCTCGACAATTTCGTCGATATTTCCCTCGCCGTAGTCGCCACGCTCGGCATGTGCACGGATAACGTCTTTGACCGGTTTCCCCGGACCGATAAGGTCGGAATTCAGCCCCATATATTCGCGGTATTGCTCGTTAAAAACGACAAAACGAAGGTCTTTGTCCAACAGGTAAATACCGTCGGTCATATTGTCCATGGCCGAGCGAAGCTGTTTTTCGCGCTCGGCCAGTTCCGCCGTCCGTTCTTCAACAATGTCTTCCAGGGAATTCAGGAGTTTGCGGAGTTCTGCCGTTTTGTTGTCGACGGTTCTTTGGAGCTTCCGGTTCCAGTAAACGATCAGAACAATGACGACGAAAATGCCCGTGCCAATTTTGTAGAGAAGTGAATAGTCGAAAGATTCTTCGATCGTAACCTGGACCCAATCGTCGTAAATTCTCTGTTTGGTTTTTTCGTCTATTGCAGCGATGGCTTTATTCAGGATGGAGAGAAGAGGAGGGGCGGTTTTCTGAACTAGGATGCCATGCAGGAAGTTGAAGGTAGTCAGGCCGATGATTTTAAGATTTTTTAGGTAAAGCGACTCAATATTGTAAATCGCAACAAGCTTGTGGCCGATAAAAGCATCGGCCTTGCCGTCCGACACCAAGGTCAAGGCTTCCTTGATACCGGCTGTTTCCCTCACATTCAGTTGAGGAAAATTTTCTTTGATATAGTTGTAGCTGGTAAAGTATTTGGGGATGGCAACAACCTTGCCGACGAGGTCTTCAGGTCCGTTGACGAACGAGGCGTCCTCGCGTCCAACAATGACGAGAGGGAATTTTGCGTAAGGATCTGAAATAAAACCGAGTTTGGCTTCTCTTTCCGAGTTCCCGATTCCGGGAACGAGATCGATTTCCTTGTTTTTGAACTTTTCAAGGACGTCGGGCCAAGACTGGGCTTCGACGAATTTGAACCTGAGCCCTGTCAGGTTTTCGATAGTATCCAGATAGTCTCCCATGACGCCGACCATCCGGCCCCCTTCGATGATCGACATGGGTTTCCAGTCGATTTCGCTATAGGTCACCTCGGGATGGTCTTTGATCCAGGCTTTTTCGCTTGGGGTTAGAGCGATTTTAGGTTCGTCTTGTCTTCCTATCCAGTGGGCAATGATTTTTGTTCGCTCTTCCTCGGTTATTGCGTCAAAGCCTTTTGAGAGGATGCTGAAAAGCTCGGACGCGCCTTGCTGGGCTGCAAAATAGAGCGGGCTAGGTTGGTTCGAATAAAAGCCCGATACCTGAATGTTTGCGAGCAGATGCTTTTTTATCAGGTAATTGGCGACAATCTGATTGCCGACGTAAAGATCGGCTTTGGCTGCAATTAAGGATTGGAGCGCTTCCAATGTGCTCTCTACAACAAGCAGCCTCGCATCAGGGTGATTTTTCGCCAGAACTTCGTGGTTGGCGTAACCGCGCTCGACGACGATTATTTTGTTTGTAAAATCGGAAGGAGAACTGATCCCTGTTTGGCCGGTTTTGGTGTAAATGGCGTCATAGACATCGACGATAAGGTCGCCGTAGGTTAGGAATTTCTCCCGGGCGGGTGTTTTGAAAAGGCCTGGCGCAACGTCGATTTTCCCCTTTTCCAAGTCCTTGATTAGGTCGGCCCAAGGTTTGATGACGGGTATTGGTTGAAGGCCGACTTTTGAAGCCGCCAAGCGTATGAAATCTGCCGTTATCCCTTTGTAGGTTCCATCTTCGGCTTTGAATTCGAACGGAGGCCAGTCGGGCGTTGCGGCAAGGGTAAAGGAAGGATGCTTCTCAATGTAAGCCTTTTCCGCCTCTGACAGGGATACCGTAGTCTGTTGATGGGGGGAAGAGGCGCTCCAACGGGTGAAGAGAGCATGACGTTCTTGGGGGCCGATATCCCTGAGAGCGGCTTCCAATATATCTCTGAGAATTTCATTGTCCTTGTGGGTTCCTATCGCCAAGACCACGGGCGGAAAGGTGGCACGCCCATGCACTTTTAAGTTATGCATTAGGGCGTTTCCCATAACGTATGTGGCTACGGCCCGGTTGCCGACATAGGCGTCTGCTGCGCCGCGTGCAACGGCATCCAATGCGGTTTCAGTATCATCGTACTCTTTGACCGTTACGCCGTATTGCGGCTCACGCATCCGTTTGACATTGTAAAAACCCTTTTCCAAGGCAACGATTTTGCCTTTTAAAGCTTTCTCGTCGCCAATGTAGTCGCTGTCCTTACGAGCAATAACGGCGTGGGGAAGCGACTGGTAGGGGGACGTGAAATTAAATAGTTTCTCGCGGTCGGGGCGGGGCGTGATGTCAAACAAACCATCCAGTTTCCCGTCGAGAACGGCCTGATAGTTTTCTTTGAATGGGGCTGCTTTGAGCTCAATTGCGCCACCTAAACGCTTGTTCAACGCCTTGGCTATCTCAACGGTGACTCCAGCAGGTTGCCCGTTGAGGTTTTCGTAACTGATGGGGGGCCAGGCATTCATCATGCCCATGGTGATCTTTGGGTGTTGCGTTAACCACTCCCGTTGAGCCTGAGAGAGCTCAAATCTCTGCTCTTTGGGGGAGGAACTGAGCGGCTGTTCGGTTTGGGCGAAACTGGCGGGGAGGCTTGCTGGAACAACCCAGGCGAGAAGGGGCAGGCAAACCAAAAGACGACGGAGTATTGCCATGAACATGATCTTCCCCCTCTAAAAAAACCTTCAGGCAACTTAGCTTATACAACTGGCGCGCCATTGCCAGAGCCATTTCTCATATTGGTTCAGTAAAGAGTTTTTCTTTTGAGCCTTTGTTATCGCTTCGGTTTTCGAATTCCGATTTTGCGGCCTAAATTGTCTGGGCGAGGAAGTTTTGAATGCGAATCGGCAATAAGCTCTATTTTTTTCATGACGTGAGGAGGAAAAGGGGCGGGCCGTCTTTCGTTGAGATCGAAAAACATCGTCATCTGTTCGCAGGTGGCCGATATGCCGTTTCCGTCGACCGGGCGGATTTCGTGATAGAGATGGAGGCGTTTTTGGTCGTAGTCGATAAACTGGGTTTCGACGCCAACGCGCTCGCCGAAACGGAGTTCGTTGTCGTAGGTGATGTGATTTTCCAAAACCACCCAGGAACCGCCGGTTTCTTTAGTGTAAGCCTCGCCCATCCCCAGGTGGTCGAAAAGGGCAACTCCGGCCTCATCAATGATCGTCACGTAATGCGCAACGTTCAAATGATCGTTGTAGTCGAGCCATTCTTTTTTGATGTCGGTCTCGTAGAGCTTAAGCGGTTTTTCTGTCGACAAAATAGTTCCTCCCAGCTTTGCCGGAACTGTAGGGAGAGGTCCTGGGTGCTGTCCAGAAATGGTTTCTTAATATTGGAAATGTTCAAATTAAAAGAAAAGCGGTATGATCGTTGGAACGAACGTGGTTAACACGGGAGATATAAACAGATGGTGGCTTCTATTATGGGTGTTCGCTTTGAAAGCGTAAAAGATTTTCCAGTACCCCAGGTGCATATTGAGGATACGACCAATTGGGTGCAGGCTGGGTGGGCCGATTTTTTAAAAGCGCCGATGATAAGTCTTTTTTCGGGCGGCGTTTATGTGCTGTCGGGCTATGTGATTGTGTTATGGCTTCAATCGGCGGGCTTGAGTTCCTTTCTGTTTCCTGTGGCGTCAGGGTTTATGATCGTTGCGCCGCTGTTTGCCGTGTTGTTCTATGAAATCGCCCGCATGCATTCGGAAAAACTGCCGGTCGACTATGTCGCGGCAGTCAAAGCCAGCTTTGCCAATATCAGCCAGCTTGCCGTTGTCGGTTTTGTCCTTATGCTTCTTATGATGATCTGGCTTTTACTGGCCATGGTGGTTTTCTCCGTATTCTTCGGCGGTACTCCTCCTAGCGTCGGTAGTTTTTATCAAAGCCTTATCGATCAACCGCAAACCCCCGTCTTTTTGGTCGTCGGAACGGCTGTCGGCGGTGTTTTGGCGGCTGTCGCATTTGCCGTGAGCGCCATTTCAATGCCGATGATTGTCAGCGAAAATGTCTCGGCGATTGAAGCGATTGGCTACAGCCTTTCTGCCGTGGCGGCCAATCCTAAGGTGATGTTGAGTTGGGCTGCGGTATTGGTCCTGCTGACCTTTTGCGGAATGGTGACGTTCTTTATCGGTTTGGCCGTGACACTGCCTGTCGCGGGCTACGCTTCTTGGCACGCCTACAAGAGCTTCCGGCCGTAAGGGGGCAAAGGGCGCGGTTAGCGGTTTAGCGGTAGTGTCTGGGGGATACGCCGGCCCAACGGGAAAAAGCCCGGGAGAATGCCGAGACTTCCGCATATCCCAATCGATAGGCGATTTCGTTCATCGGGAGCGTCGGGTCGCCGAGAAGTTCGCGCGCCAACTCAAAACGTATTTCTTCAAGCAGGGTGCGGAACGACGTGCCGTGACTGCTTAAGAGCCGCTGGAGCGCCCGGATCGACATGTCGAGCCGGTCGGCGATATGGCCGATATCGCTCATGCCCTGAGATAAAGCTTGGCTGATGGTTGAGCGGACGACCCGCAGAGGATCGGTCGGTCTCAGCCGGTGGGCCAGTTGCGTTTCGGCTTGGTGCAATAGCAGCTTGCGAAGATAGGGATCGGCCTTGAGGTTTTGTTTGTTGAGGTCGTTACGGTCAATAACGAGGGCGTTGACCGGCCTGCCAAAGTGCACGGGAACTTCGAAGACACGGCTGAATTGCTTAACGTCGCCGGGCGGTGGGTGGCGGTAGTGAACTTCTCTTGGGACCCACCGCCGTCCCATAATTCCCCTGAACATACTGAGTAAAAAGGCGTTGACGAATTCAGCGAATTGCCAGTGCGCTTCGTTTCGTTCTTCGACGATCAGCCATTGGTAAAGGGCCGTGTCGTCGTCTTCTACCAACCAAAGGTCAAGCCCTTCGACAATGACCGGAACCGTCAGTGAGAAATTGATCATGGCGTCGCGCAGGTTGGCGGAACTCAGAATGGCGTATCCCGGAACGCCGGTCAGGTGTGGCTTGGTTAACGCGCCATAATGAAGGCCGAAGGCCGGGTCGCCGGAATGTTTCGCGCCGACCTCAAAGTAAGCCAGATAGTTCTTAAACAGCGTTGTCCTTCCGGGCTGACCGACAATGGACGGATCGACGCCGATTTCGCGAAAAACAGGAAGATAGCCGCCGGGCGCTTTGCGAAGAAACCGGTCCATCCCGGTCATGGCGACACCGTCGACAATGGCTCGCTGTTTAAATTCCGGCGCACCGACTTCGACCATTGAAATTTGTCCTCCCGATAGTGACCTAATGGGGACCTGATTAACTTGGGGATAATTAGCGCAAATGTCGTTAAATGACAAGAATGCGTCATAATTAGACAAGATAGTGGCTTGGTTGTTCCGTATTATCGCCGCCAACAACCACTTGGTTTGGGCAGGGGTGCTTCATGGAAAAGGTTTGGCTGAAAGCCTATCCAAAAGGTGTTGACGCTGAAGTCGGCAGTATTGCCGACGATACAATCGTCAAGATTTTTGAGATGGCCTTCGCGAAATTTCAAGACCGACCGGCGTTTGAATGCTTGGGCCGGACCATGACATTCGGCGAATGGGACCGGAAGTCCCAAGCCTTTGCCGCCTACCTCCAGAAAAAAAGGGGGATGAAGAAAGGCGACCGGATCGCCCTCATGTCGCCGAACCTGCTGCCGAACCCCGTAGCCAGCCTAGGTGCATTGCGGGCGGGGCTGACGATGGTTAACGTCAATCCGCTCTATACGCCACGAGAGCTGGAGCATCAACTCAATGACGCAGGTGCGGAAGCCCTCATTATTTTCGCCGGGGTTTTGCCGACGTTTGTCGAAGTCGCCCAAAATACGCCGGTAAAGTCCGTCATGGTCATCGGGCCACAGGACTTGATGGTGGAAGAGGCCGCCAAACCGGATATTCCCGATACGATGGACTGGTTCCATGGGGCTGTTTTAACCGGGATGAACGAAGAATTTACCCCGGTTGACGTTCAGGCGTCCGATGTCGCTTTTTTGCAATACACCGGCGGCACGACGGGTCTTTCCAAGGGCGCGACCCTGTCCCACTACAATGTGGCGGTCAATGTCGCTCAAGTCAGGCAATGGCTGGGACCGAAATTGGAAGAGGGCAACGAGCTGATTATTACGGCGCTGCCGCTCTACCATATCTTTGCGCTAACCGTGAATATGATGATTTACGGCAGTATTGGCGGGTGTAATCTGCTGATCCCCAATCCGCGTGATATGGATGCCTTTATCGGGATGCTGAAAGGGCGGAAATTCACCGCTATGACGGCGGTCAACACGCTGTTCAACGGCTTGATGCTGCATCCCGAATTTACCGATCTCGATTTCTCAAGTCTGAAGATTTGTATCGGCGGCGGCACGGCGGTTCAAAAAGCCGTCGCGGACAAATGGCTCGAGAAAACCGGAAACCTGATTTTGGAAGGCTACGGCCTGTCTGAGACGTCGCCGGTGCTGACGGTCAATCCTATAGATGTGAGTGAGTTCAAAACCTCTATCGGTCTTCCCGTGCCGTCAACGGAAATTAAGCTTCTGGATGACGATGGAAATGAAGTTGCTCTGGGTGAGTCCGGTGAACTCTGCGCTCGCGGACCGCAGGTCATGAAGGGATATTGGAATAAACCCGACGCTACTGCCCAAGTGATGACGTCCGACGGATTTTTCAGAACCGGCGACGTGGCGGTGATGACCGAGGACGGTTATTTCAAAATCGTCGACCGCAAGAAAGACATGATCATTGTTTCCGGTTTCAATGTTTACCCCAATGAAATCGAAGCCGTCTTAGCCGGGCATGACGACATCATTGAAGTCGCTTGCGTCGGTGTGCCGGACGACAAAACCGGTGAAGCCGTTAAGGTGTTCGCCGTTCGCAAGGAAGGCAGCGGACTGACCGAAGACGCCGTCAGAGATTTCTGCCGGGAAAACATGACGGCCTACAAGGTGCCGAAGCAGGTCGCCTTTATTAATGAAATTCCTAAATCCGCCGTGGGCAAAATTTTGCGCCGCGAATTGCGGGATATGTAAACGACTGAAAACTACAGAGGAAAGACATGAAAGTCTTAGTCGCAGTAAAGCGTGTCGTTGATTACAACGTTAAGATCCGTGTGAAGTCGGATGAGACGGGTGTTGAGCTATCGAACGTTAAGATGTCGATGAACCCGTTTGACGAGATCGCGGTTGAAGAGGGTGTCCGGCTGAAAGAAGCGGGCACGGCGGAGGAGCTGGTGGCGGTTTCCATCGGTCCGAAGCAGGCGCAGGAGACGATCCGCACGGCCTTGGCCATGGGGGCGGACCGGGGCGTCTTGGTGCAGACCGACGAGACGGTCGAACCGCTTGCCGTTGCGAAGATTTTGAAGGAAGTGATCGCCAAGGAGAGCCCGGACCTCGTGTTGCTGGGCAAGCAGGCGATTGACGACGATAGCAACCAGACGGGCCAGATGCTGGCCGCCCTGATGGGCTGGTCGCAAGGGACCTTCGCTTCCGAGGTGAAGCTGGACGGCGGCAAGGCGGAAGTGACCCGCGAGGTCGACGGCGGCCTGGAGACGGTGTCGCTCACGCTGCCGGCCATCGTGACGGTGGATTTGCGTTTGAACACGCCGCGCTATGCCAGCCTGCCCAACATCATGAAAGCCAAGAAGAAGCCGATCGACGAGACGACCCCGGCGGATCTGGGCGTGGATATCGCGCCGCGCTTGAAGCGGCTCAAGGTGAGCGAGCCGCCGGTGCGTCAGGCGGGCGAGATCGTGCCGGACGTGGCGACCCTGGTTGATAAACTGAAGAACGAAGCGAAGGTGATTTAACATGGCTGTTCTCGTTGTAGCGGATATTCATTCTGGTGAACTGGCGGCCACGCTGAACACGATCACGGCGGCTTCCCAATTGGGCGATGTGTCGGTGCTGGTGGCCGGTCAAGGCTGCGCCGCCATGGGCGAAGCGGCAGCCAAGGTTGCCGGTGTTTCCAAGGTTCTGGTGGCCGACGATGCGGCTTACGCCCATCCTTTGGCCGAAGCGATGGCCGATTTGGTGGTCGCCAACGCGGGCGGCTACAGCCATATTCTGGCCCCGGCGACGACCACGGGGAAGAACATCCTGCCGCGCGTCGCGGCGCTGCTCGATGTGGCGCAGATTTCGGAAATCGTCGAAGTGGTCGGCGAAGACACCTTCGTGCGTCCGATCTATGCGGGCAACGCGCTGGAGACGGTGCAGTCGACGGATAGCGTCAAAGTCATCACGGTGCGCGGCACGGCGTTCGACGCGGCGGCGACCGAAGGCGGCAGCGCCGCCGTCGAAACCATCTCGGCGGCCGGGTCCAACGATCTGTCGTCCTTCGTCGGTCAGGAGCTCTCCAAGTCGGAGCGTCCGGAGCTGACGGCGGCCAAGATCGTCATCTCGGGCGGCCGGGGCATGGGCTCGGGCGAGAACTTCCATCTGATCGAGGAAGTGGCCGACAAGCTGGGCGCTGCCGTTGGCGCATCGCGCGCCGCCGTCGATGCGGGCTTCGTGCCCAACGACTATCAGGTCGGCCAGACCGGCAAGATCGTAGCGCCCGACCTCTACATCGCGGTCGGCATCTCGGGCGCCATCCAACACCTGGCGGGGATGAAGGACTCAAAGGTCATCGTCGCCATCAACAAAGACGAAGAGGCCCCCATCTTCCAGGTCGCAGACTACGGCCTCGTCGAAGACCTCTTTAAAGCCGTGCCGGAATTCTCCAAGGCACTGGACTAAACCGAACCCCTGGCGGGCACCGCTCCGGAAACTTCCTCCCCAAGTAACCCTGAACTCCGGAGCGGTGCCCCACTTTTTAAAAAATTGGGCGCCGTGCAGTTCACAATAATTTACAGGCGCTTTGAGGGATGCCCGCTTATCTTAAGGGCATAGAGTGCGATCTGATCAGGTTTGAAACACCTGAGCCGTGAATCGCCCTCTAAACTTTAAATAGGGGCGGATTCACGCTTTAGGCGGGATCGCTTTTAGCGATTCCACCTAAAACGATCCGACCTAAGATTTCTATTAGGGAGCTTTTGAGCCATGACGATCTATACCGCACCAGTCAATGATATGAAGTTTGTGCTGGAGAACCTTGTCGGTCTTGAAGAATTGGCGGGTCTTGACGGATATGAAGAGGTCTCGAGCGACCTTGTCGATGCGGTCTTGGAAGAAGCCGGTAAGGTTGCCGGCGGCGTTCTCGCTCCTTTGAATGTGTCCGGCGACGGTCAAGGCGCAAAACTTGTAGACGGAACGGTCCAAGTTGCGGACGGCTGGAAAGAGGCCTACAAGTCGGTAGCCGAAGGCGGGTGGATCGGTTTGGCCTGCAATCCTGAGTACGGCGGACAGGGGCTTCCTAAAGCCGTAGGCGCTGCGGTCGATGAAATGTGGCATGCCTCGAACATGGCCTTTGCTCTTTGTCCGTTGCTCAGCCAAGGGGCGTCAGAAGCGCTTGAAAACAATGCTTCGGATGAGTTGAAGGCCATTTTCCTCGAAAAACTCATTACCGGCGAATGGACCGGCACCATGAACCTGACGGAACCGCAAGCCGGTTCCGACTTGGCGGCGTTGCGTAGTAAAGCCGTGCCCCAGGGTGATGGCACCTATCGGATTTCCGGGCAGAAAATTTTCATCACCTACGGCGATCATGAGATGACGGACAATATCGTTCATCTCGTGCTGGCCCGTACACCCGACGCTCCGGCGGGCGTAAAGGGGATTTCCCTATTCGTCGTGCCCAAGTTCTTGGTCAATGAAGACGGTTCGCTGGGTGAGCGCAACGATGTGCGCTGCGTTTCCCTCGAACACAAACTCGGTATTCACGCCAGCCCGACCTGCGTGATGTCGTTTGGCGACAACGACGGAGCCATCGGCTACGTAGTTGGCGAAGAAAACCGCGGCCTTGAATATATGTTCGTCATGATGAACAACGCTCGGTTCGGTGTGGGCCTTCAGGGCGTAGCTATGGCCGAACGTGCCTACCAGCAGGCGTTGGAATACGCCAAGGACCGTGTGCAGGGGAAAACCTTGCTGTCCCGCGAAAACAAGGCCCCGATCATCAACCACCCGGACGTGCGCCGGATGCTGATGACCATGAAGGCCTACGCGGAAGCAACCCGGGCGATGGCCTTGGTTGCCGGATCGGCTTTCGATAAAGCCCACAAATCCAAGGATGCGGCTGTCCGCAAGCACAACAACGATTTGCTCGAGTTCTATACGCCGATTGTCAAAGGCTGGAGCACGGAAATCGGCCAGGAAATGACCTCGATTGGCGTTCAGGTGCATGGCGGTATGGGCTTTATCGAGGAAACCGGTGCCGCACAGCACTATCGCGATTCCCGGATCACCACGATTTATGAAGGAACCACGGGTATTCAAGCCAACGATTTGGTCTTCCGTAAAACGCTGCGCAATGGCGGAGAAGTGGCCCGAAGCGTTCTTGCAGAGATCAAAGGACTTGATGACGAACTGGCGAAACAAGAGGGCGATGTCTTCGCCTCCATTCGTTCTGCTTTGACGGAAGGTGTCGCCAGCGCCGAGCAGGCGACGGATTGGTTGATTGCCAACAGCAATCAACCGGCGAAAGCCGCTGCCGGTGCCTACGCCTACCTTCGTTTAATGGGGACGGTTTGCGGCGGCTGGCAAATGGCACGTGCAGCGTTGGCCGCCAAAGCTAAATTGGATGTTGGAGACGGCGATTCCAAATTCTTCGACGGCAAAATCAAGACGGCGCATTTCTATGCGACCCAGATCATGCCCGTTGCCGAAGCCTTCAAGAAAACCATGACCGGTGGCGCTGAAAGCATTCTTGCTTTGGCCGACGATCAATTCTGATTATTCAGTTTAGAAATACTCTGTAAGTATAAGAAAGGGAAGAATATGTCTTCCAATCGTGAAGTCGTTATCGTTTCCGGTGTTCGAACTGCCATCGGTGATTTCGGGGGCAGCCTCGCTAGCGTTCCGCCAACCGAGCTGGGGGCAATCGTTGCCAGGGAAGCCATTAATCGGGCGGGCATTGAAGGCTCCGATATCGATCATGTGGTTTACGGCAATGTGATTCATACGGAAGCACGGGATATGTATCTTTCCCGCGTTGCTGCGATGGATGCGGGTATCCCCAAGGAAGTCCCTGCGATGACCTTGAACCGCCTTTGCGGTAGCGGCGTTCAGGCGATTGTCTCCGCCACTCAATCGGTTTTGCTGGGCGATGCCGAAGTTGCCTTGGCTGGCGGTGCGGAAAGCATGAGCCGCGCCGGTTATTTGGTTCCAGGTGCCCGTTGGGGCGCCAAGATGGGGCCGTCCGAAATGGTCGATATGATGACGGCGGCGCTCCACGATCCCTTTGGCCATGGGCACATGGGCATTACGGCGGAAAACGTTGCCGCCAAGCATGACATCAGCCGTGAGCAGCAGGATGAATTTGCCCTCGAAAGCCATCGCCGGGCGGCGAATGCTCTGGCGCAGGGCTATTTCAAGGATCAAATCGTTCCGGTTGAGGTGAAAAAGCGCAAAGAAACCGTTGCCTTTGAGATTGACGAACACGTTCGTCCCAATGCAACTATCGAGGATATGCAGAAACTCAGAGCGGTCTTCCAAAAGGACGGAACGGTCACGGCGGGCAACGCTTCGGGCATCAACGACGGCGCAGGCGCACTGATCCTGATGGAAGCTAAGGAAGCCGAAAAGCGCGGCAAAACGCCGATGGCGCGGATCGTTGCTTACGGTCATGCCGGTGTCGAGCCGGAGTTGATGGGCATGGGACCGGTTCCCGCCACACAACAGGCCCTGAAACGGGCCGGTTTGACGGCAAACGATTTGGACGTGATTGAGTCCAACGAGGCTTTTGCCGCTCAGGCCTGCGCGGTTTCCAAGGTTCTCGATTTGGACCCGGCAAAGGTCAACCCGAATGGCGGTGCCGTTGCACTGGGCCACCCGGTGGGCGGCACCGGCGCGATCATCACCGTAAAGGCGCTGTACGAGTTGCAACGGACCGGTGGACGCTATGGCCTCGTCACCATGTGCATCGGGGGCGGCCAGGGCATCGCGTTGATTTTGGAAAATTTGCAGCGTTAAACCAGCGTTCAGAACGAAAAACCAAGGCCTGCCGCCGAAAGGGGGTGGGCCTTTGTTTCTTGCGTGCCTTGCGTCAAAGAGTTACATCTGCGCGCCAATCTCCAAGACCCGAAAGACCGAGCCCAATGACGCGCGAGACCGAAACGATTATCGTCCGCTATGCCCAGGAAGTGGCGACCAAATCCAACCAGACCCGAAAGCGTTTCGATAAAATCCTGAAACGCAACATCGATGACGCTATGGCATCCGTCGGCGCAGAGTATAGCCTCAAGCTGGTGATGGGCCGGATTATGTTGGAAACGGCTCAGGCGGACAAGGCGATGGAAGTTCTGCCAAGGGTTTTCGGTATTAGTTCCGTTTCGCTGGTTCAGGGCTACGCTAAAGCGGATTTGGAAGAAATTATTGAAACCGGCAAAGAGCTGTTTGCCGATACGGTCCGGGACCGGACTTTCGTCGTGCGGGCCAAACGAACCGGCAAGCATCCATTTAAGTCGCCTGATATCGAACGCCGATTGGGTGGCGCACTCGTTGAGCATGGCGGAGGGAAGGTCAAACTCCGCGATCCCGAGGTGACCGTTCGGGTTGAAGTCATGGACACCCAGGCCTTTCTTTATACCGACCGAGTGCCGGGTGCGGGAGGATTGCCGCTCGGAACGCAAGGACGGGTTGTCACGCTGATGTCCGGTGGTTTTGATAGTCCGGTCGCTGCTTGGCGGGTGATGCGCCGTGGCGCGCCGATGGATTTCGTTTTCTGTAATCTTGGCGGGGTTGCCTACGAGCGTAGCGTGCTCATGGTGACCAAAGCCTTGGTCGACAATTGGTCTTACGGGTATTCGCCGCGCTTTCATGTGGTCGAATTTAACGATGTCATCGACCATATGCGGGAAAAGGTTTATCAACCCTACTGGCAGGTGGTCTTGAAGCGCCTGATGTACCGGGCTGCCAACAAGGTGGCGTTTCAAACCTACTCGGACGCCATCGTAACCGGCGAGGCGATTGGGCAGGTTTCCTCGCAAACGCTGTCCAATTTGGCTTCGATCGAGGCGATTTCCGAAAAGCCGGTGCTGCGTCCGGCCATCGGCTTCGATAAGGAAGAAATTATCCGCGAGGCGTTCCATATCGGAACGGGGCCGATCTCCGAAAATATCAAGGAATTCTGCAACCTGACCGAGCGCAAACCGGTCACCTCGAGTTCGATCCACGAGATTGATCGTGAGGAAGGCAAGATGGATTTGTCGGTACTCGCCAAAGCTTTGGAGGAGCGCAAAGTTCTTGAGGTTAAACAGGTGACGCCGCGGGACTTGAGCGCACCCTATTTGTTTAAAACCGACTTTCCCAACGGGGCGACCGTTATCGACTGCCGCCACAAAGGGGAGTTCGAGGATTGGCACGTCAAAGACGCAGAGCATCACAATCCTTTCAAGCTACTGGAAAACTACCGGATGCTGGATAAGGATAAGACCTATATCGTCTATTGCTCTTTCGGCACTCAGTCTCCCTATGTTGCCGAGACCCTGCAGCGGCAAGGCTATGATGTCTACGCCTTTGAAGGCGACATCGCGGCAGTTCGTAAGTATGCGGAAGAAAACGGACTTTCCGAATTTGAAGAGGCCTAAGAGCTTGTTGCCTTGCTTTGATGATGACATGATACCGACCCAAATATAGGGAGGGTTGAATGAACGCAGGGGAGCCAAGCCAAGTGATAAAACTCGGCGTTTCTTCTTGCTTGTTGGGCGAAAACGTCCGCTATGACGGCAAAAGCGTTCGCAATACGTTCATTGCCGATGATCTGGGGCCGCATGTAAAATTTATCCCCATCTGCCCCGAGACGGAAATAGGCTTGCCGGCGTCCCGGCCTGCGGCGCATTTGGTTAAGGACGGCAAAAGACTTCATTTCAAAGAAGTACAGTCTGGGCGGGACCATACGAACGCTCTTCTGGACTTGGCTGAAAAGCGGGTTGCCGAACTGGCCAAAGAAAGAATTTCCGGTTTTATCTTCAAGAGTAAATCCCCTAGTTGCGGACTCCACTGGGTTGAAGTGCGTGAAAACGGCAAAGTCGCCGGCGTCACAGGGCGGGGGATTTTTGCAAAAGTGGTTACCGAGCGCCTGAAAGGACTTCCCGTCGAGGAAGAAAGTCGGCTTAAGGACCCCAGATTGCTGGAAAATTTCCTGGAACGGGTTTTTGCCTACAATCGTCTCCAGTCACTTTTCACCAGCCAATGGGACCAGCACGATCTTGCCGAGTTTCATGCAAGGGAGAGCCTGCTTTTGATGGCCCACGATCCTGAAGCGAATAACTATCTCGGCACGATGATCGGTGAGGCTTTTGACTGGCCGAAGCATCAAGCCGCCAACGAATACCGAAAAATCTTCATGGCGGCCTTGGCAAAGCCGACAAGCAAAGCGTCGCACATCGATGTGTTGGAGCATGTCGCCGGTTTTATCGAGGAGCGCGTTAACTCCGTCGAGGCAAAGGTGTTGCAAACTGTTATCAAAGGTTACGAAGACGGAGAGGTTGGGCGCTCGGTTCCGCTAGGCTCGCTTGAGGATTTATTGCTTCGGCACAAAATGAGTTTTCTCGCCGAGCAGAGCTACTTTAAACCCTTCCCATTGGCCTTGATGTCGGATCAGCGCCTTTAAGCGACGATTTTTCCGGCATAAAGCTTTTCAATCTGAGAGCTATCCAACCCTAAAATGTCCGCCAAGGCGCCCCGCGTATGCTGTCCGAGCATCGGCGGCGCCGTTCCCGCATGGTGTAGCTGTCCGTCGAGCCTGAGTGGTGGGGCGGCCATCGGAACGGTGCCGGATGCTGGGTGCGGAATTTCCAACTTTAGGCCGCGCGCGCTAATTTGTGCTTCTTCAAAGACTTGTCCGACATCGTTGATGGGGCCGCAGGGAACCGTTTGTTTCGCCAAGGCCGTTTCCCATTCCTTGGTCGTTCTTTGGAACATCCATCCGGCAAGCAGAGGGACGAGGGTTTCTCTGTGGCGAACCCGCATTGCGTTGCTTTTAAACCGTTCGTCCTCGGCGACTTCCGGATAACCGGCAATTTGGCAAAACTTTTTGAACTGACGATCATTCCCCACGGCTAATAGGATGAACCCGTCTTTGGTGGCGAAGCTCTGGTAAGGAACGATATTGGGGTGCCCCGAGCCCATGCGTTGCGGGACGTCGCCGCCAACGAGAAAGTTGGACGCTTGATTGGCCAATAACCCGACCATCACGTCGAACAAAGCCATGTCGATATGTTGGCCTTTTCCGGTTCGCTCTTTTTGTTGCAACGCCGCCTGCACGGCAATCACGGTATAGAGGCCCGTCACAAGATCGACGATGGGAATGCCGACTTTCATCGGGCCGCCGCCCGGTTGGTCGTCGGCTTCGCCGGTGATGCTCATCAAGCCGCCCATGGCCTGGATCATGACGTCATAACCGGCGCGGTCCTTGTTGGGGCCGGTTTGTCCGAACCCGGTGATCGAGGCGTAGACGAGACCTGGATTTTTGCCGCCCAAAGTACCGTAGTCGAGGCCGTATCTGGCAAGTCCGCCGACTTTGAAGTTTTCAATTAGTACATCGGACTTAGCGGCAAGGTCGGCGATCAACGCCTGCCCTTGAGGCTGGCTCATGTCGATGGCGATGGATTTTTTTCCACGGTTCGCCGAGAGGTAATAGGCCGACTCTTTTGTGTCGCGTCCTGTGGCGTCTTTCAGAAATGGCGGGCCCCAGGTGCGGGTATCGTCTCCCGCGCCGGGCCTTTCGACTTTTATCACTTCCGCGCCAAGGTCGGCCAAAACCTGCCCGGCCCAAGGTCCGGCCATAATGCGGCTGAGCTCGAGAACGCGGATTCCGGAAAGCGGTTTGTTGGAGCGACTAGTCATCCCCCGTATCGAACACGATTCCCTGAGCCAGGGGAAGCTCTCTGGAGTAGTTCACCGTGTTGGTGGCCCGGCGCATATAGGCCTTCCATACGTCCGAGCCGGATTCACGACCGCCGCCGGTGTCTTTCTCGCCGCCGAAAGCTCCGCCGATTTCAGCGCCGCTGGGGCCGATGTTGACGTTGGCGATCCCGCAGTCCGAGCCGGTTGCCGAGAGGAACTCCTCGGCTTCGCGGAGGTCGTTGGTGAAGATGCAGGATGATAAACCTTGCGAAACGCCGTTTTGCATATCGATGGCTTGCTGCAACCTGTCATAAGGCATGCAGTATAGGATCGGTGCGAAGGTTTCTTGACGCACCAGTTCCGTTTGCTCGTCAAGGTCGATGAGGGCGGGCGAGACGTAAAATGCGTTCTCCTTTCCTTCAAGGCGAACCCGTTCTCCTCCGACAACCTGCCCCCCTTCTTCGTGGGTCTGAGTGAGAGCGGCTTGCATGCCGTTGAAGGCTTTTTCATCGATTAATGGTCCGACCAAGGTGCCCTCTTGGAAAGGATCGCCGACTTTGACGCTCGCATAGGCCTTTTCTAGTCGGGAAAAAAGCTCATCCTTGATTGAATGGTGGGCAATCAGTCTCCTCAAGGACGTGCAACGCTGACCAGCCGTTCCGACCGCCGAAAACAGAATGGCCCGGACGGCCAAATCGAGGTCGGCGCTTGGCGCGACGATCATGGCGTTGTTGCCGCCGAGCTCCAAGAGGCTTTTTCCGAGCCGGGCGGCTACCAGAGGTGCGACCGCCTTGCCCATGGCGCAGCTTCCCGTGGCGCTAATTAAAGGAAGGCGATGATCTTTCGCCATGATCTCTCCAAGATCGCGACCGCCGACGATAATTTCCAATAATCCTTCGGGGGTATCGCCAAAACGCAGACAGGCTTTTTCAATCAAGGCTGCGCAGGCTATGGCGGTGAGCGGCGTTTTTTCGGAAGGTTTCCAAAGCACTGGATCGCCGCAGACGAGAGCGATAGCCGTATTCCAGGCCCAGGGGGCAACGGGGAAATTGAAGGCGGTAATGACGCCGATGGGGCCAAGAGGATGCCAGGTTTCCATCATTCGGTGGCCGGGACGCTCCGAGGCGATGGTTAGACCGTAAAGTTGCCGCGACAGTCCGACAGCGAAGTCGCAGATGTCGATCATCTCTTGGACTTCACCAAGTCCTTCTTGGAGAATTTTGCCGCTTTCCAGGGTGACCAGGGCCCCCAGGGCCTCTTTATTGATCCGCAGTTCATCCGCGAATAGACGAATCAACTCGCCACGTCGCGGAGGAGGAACCTTTCGCCATTGTAAAAAGGCGTTATGACAGCGTTCGGTTTTGGCGTTCAGGCTTTCCGCTGTGTCCTCTGTAATTTTCGCAATGACCGACCCGTCGATGGGGGTTCTAACTTGAAAGCGGCCTGAGGAAAGAAGGTCTGTATCAAGCCCTAATTGGGAGAAAATCGTTTCAGCTTTCATGATCCCTCACGGATTATGAAGGAAACGCAATCGCCAACGCTTCCTTAATGAAAACAGATGTTAAGACGAATATGCTCATCCAAATGATAAGCTTATCGAACTTAGACATTCCCGTCGGTCTCCCCAAAATTGCCATTTCAACCTACATATTGGAAGCGGCTGTGTGTTTTGTAGGGGGAGCGAACTATTTTTTCTTGCGCAGTTCATTGATCGTTGTGGTCGACGTAATGACATTTGGGTCGGTGACAAGCTCAATAACGGAAACCTTGTCGGACTTTAGGGCGGCGGCGAAAGCGGCTGGAAATTGATCTGTTTGCGTCACCTTCTGCCCGAAAGCGCCGTACGCGTTCGCAAGTTGGGTAAAATCCGGGTTGACCATCGATGTCGCGATGACCCGGTTGGGAAACCGCTTTTCCTGATGCATGCGTATGGTGCCATAGATGCCGTTGTTCACGACAAGGATAATCGGCGCGATTTCAAATTGGATGGCCGTGGCGATTTCCTGACCGGTCATCATAAAGCCGCCGTCTCCAACCATGCAAACGACGGGACGGTTCGGATGGAGGTGCTTGGCGGCGATGGCTGACGGAACGCCGTATCCCATCGCGCCGTTGGTCGGGGCCAGTTGGGTGCCGTATTGCCTCCAGCGGTAGAAACGGTGCAGCCATGTGGCAAAGTTCCCGGCATCGTTGGTGATGATCGCCTCGGGCGGCAAGACTTCTCTCAGGTGCGCGACGACTTGGGCCAGCGATACGGCGGAAGAGGCTTTATCAGCCGTTTCGGCGGTTTGATCGGCCTCGTAGTTTGCCCGCAGTTTGCTGCACCATGACAACCGGTTTTGAGTGCTTTGCGTATCGATTTGGTGGGCGGCCGCGAAAAACTCCGGCATCCCGGCGCAAATGGCGAGGTCGGCGCGGTACAGGCTGTTGAGTTCGTCGCTGGAGGGGTGGATGTGAATGAGTTTCTGTGACGGTTTGGGCGCTTTGGGGAGGGTATAGCCTTGGGTCGTTGCCTCGCCCAGCCGCGCCCCGGCAACAATCAGCAGATCGGCCTCGGCGATACTCTTTGCCAAATCGGCGTTAAGACCCAAGCCCATGTGGCCGACGTAAAACGGATCGTCGTTATCGATTAAATCCTGATGCCGGAACGCCGCCGCCACCGGAACGCCCCAAAGTTCGGCGCAGGCGGTGAGATCGGCGCTGGCTTTTTCGGTCCAGCCGCTTCCCCCGACAATCAATAGCGGCTTGGCGGCTTGGCCGAGCATTTTTTCGAACTCCGACAAGTCCGGCTCGCCCGAGGTGGTGGGGGCGTAGCGGGGAAGGTCGTCGGTGTCGGCTTGTTCGCGCAGGACGTCTTCCGGCAAGGCCAGGACAACCGGACCCGGTCGTCCCGATATCGCGATATGAAAGGCGCGGCTGACGTATTCGGGAATGCGCTCGGCGCTGCCGATTTCAGCCACCCACTTGGTCATCGGCGCGAATTGTTGGGTAAAGTCGACCTCCTGAAAGGCCTCACGGTCCTTCATCGGTCGGGGAACTTGGCCGACCAGCAGGATCATTGGGGTGGAATCCTGATAGGCTGTGTGAACGCCGATTGAGGCGTTGCAGGCACCGGGGCCGCGGGTCACGATGCACACGCCGGGCGTGCCGGTCAGTTTGCCGTAGGCTTCCGCCATAAAGGAAGCTCCGGCCTCGTGACGGCAGGGGATGAGCTGAAAGTGGGAACGGTGCTCGTAAAGTCCGTCCATGAGTTCGAGATAGCTTTCACCGGGAATGCAATAAGCGCGGTCGACTCCATGGCCGACCAAGGCGTCGGCCAGTATGCGTCCGCCGCTTCTCAACGCGTTTTCTTTGGACACGATTCCCCCTTCTTAAGGCTCCCAATAATGGCCGAAACGTCCGCGCATCAGATCGTCGAGCGCGATGTCTTCTTGCTTGATAAAACCCCGGGACGGCAAGGTCCCGTTAACGACGAGATCAACCGCGCCGCAAACGCCGGCCGCCGTGGTTACTTGAATGGCGCTCCAGAATTGACCGTCGATCTCGCGTCCGTAGATTTTCCTGGCGAAAGACTCCTGGGTCAAGCGTCCGTTCTTGAGGCCCGAGACGGTGACGAAAACGAGAACCACGTCTTGAACGGTCATGGGGATGGCGGACTCGAGGATTTCTCGCAGTAAATTCCGTTTTTGCGCAAGCCTAAGATCGTCGACCAGCATCTTGAACATATCGCGATGCCCTGGATAACGGACGGTTTTGTAGTCCAGTGTGAAGACCTGATCTTCCAGGGTTTCGCAAAGGGTGCCAAGGCCGCCCGAGGTGTTGAACGCCTCGTAACGGGTGCCGTCCAGCGCAAATTCCTCATAGCCTTCCAGGGGGAGGACTTCCCGGCGCATCCCTTCGACGATTGCTTCGCATGGATTGCAATATTCGTTAATCAGACCGTCGGTGCTCCAGGTCAAATTGTACTTTAAGGCATTGGTGGGGAATTGGGGCAGGGCGCCAACCCGCATGCGTACCGCTTCAAGCTTGTCGAACGACCGGGTTAAGTCCCTTGCGACAATCCCGACGAAACCGGGCGCCAGGCCGCACTGAGGCATCAAGACGGTTTCCGCCCTTGCCGCCAGGGATTTGATTTTTCGGGTGGTCTCGACGTCTTCCGTGAGATCGAAATAGTGTACTCCTAATTCGGCGGCTGTTTGCGAAACCGGCACGCTTAAGAAGAATGGCAGCGCGCTGATAACCAAGTCTTTACCCTCGAGGACCATCTCAAGCGCTTGCCGGTGATGGGCGTCGATTTGGGCTTTTTCGACGTTCTCCGCTGATGTGTAATTCAGGCGTTCCGCATCGCTGTCGGTCAGGGTGACGGCATAACCGTCTACGCGGCTAAGCATTTGAGCGATGGAGGTGCCGATTTTTCCGGCCCCGAGTATAACGACGGAAGGCATGGTGAACACCCTCGATTAAGAGCTTGTCTCTTTGACGTGGGGCCGCCGAGAGCGAAAGTCCAGCGTTAGAACTTTGTATTATCGGTCTTTTTCCAGATGCTCGCGCTCTGAAACGTATTCCATCCACCGGGCCAAATCTTTCAGCGTAAACTGCGCCGTGACGGTCTTTTTCTTGCGGTCGTAGATGACGAACTGACCCTGCGTTTCGTAAACCGTTAGGGTCGGTCCTTTGAAGATTGTCCGTCTTTCACTGGTTGAGGCCATGAGCCGATTCTTGCGCCGTCAAAATAGATTGGCAAGGGTTCTTGACGTTTTGCTTTTCTACGATCAGTCTGCGGCAACCTTACTATCTCCTAACCGTGAGTTTTGTGATGACAACCGGCAATCAGTCTCTTCAATTCGGCGATTACACCGTGACTATCGTGGTCAGTGATCCGCCGTGGTACCAGAACTGCTTCATTGTCCAAAAAGGACAAGGCGGCGAACAGGTCGTCATCGATCCCGGCGCGGAACCTTCGCGCGTGGTTGAGCAGATTGAAGCGAATGGCGGTAAGGCGACGGATGTGTTGCTAACCCACGGTCATCCGGATCACATCAGCGGGGTTAGGGGGGGGCAAGACGCTTTGGATATTCCCTGCCATGCCCATCCCGATGAAAAACCGGTTTTGGATCAGGCTACCTCCATGGCTGCGATGATGATGGGGATGCAGTTGCAGGCTCCCAAGGATCTTCAATACTTCGATGCCGATGCGCCTTTGAACGTCCTCGGGGATGAGGTGAGGGTGATCCATACCCCGGGTCATACGCCCGGCGGGGTTTGCTTCGTTTTCGACGGCTTCGCCTTTACCGGGGATACGCTGTTCAACCATGGCGTCGGACGGACCGACTTGCCGGGCGGGAACGGACAGACGTTGTTTGCCTCGATCACCCGGTTCTTAAGCGAGGTGCCGGACGACACGGTTTTGTTCAGCGGGCATGGCCCTCATTGGACGGCGGGCGAGGCCTCACAGTGGTGGAAGCAGGCGTTTTAAGGCCCTTGGGGCTTAGTGAATCCTGATTTCACCTTCGACGAGGCGGAATTCCGCCGGATGGATCAGTTCGCAACTGGCGACCTTCACAGAGTGAAGTTTCCCGTCGAGATTTCTTTCCCAAAACCTGAGGAACCCCCTGAGTTCGGGAAACCTTGGCGCGAGATCGAGATTCTGCCAGATGAATTTCTGCAAGAGCGCCGGGTAGTCCGGCAGATGGTAGGTGATTTCGGCGGTGGTCAACCGATAGCCGTCGAGTTGTTTTTGAAGGTTCCGCATACCAGTCTCCTATTCTTGTTGTATGGCGTAAAACCTCTCCCTGTTTTTTTATAGGTTGGGGTTAAGAATAGGATGGCCAAGTTAATAATTAGTAACATCAATGTGTTAGCGCTCTATCTGGAGCGGTGCTAAGAGGTTGCTCACTTGCCTCTTTTCAGGCCATGCAAAATAAACCGGGCCGGATGAAGCGCCTCGATCACAGCGCGGTCGAAGGGCATATGAGCACCCGTAATCATCGCAGCCAAAACCTCGGCGCTCGGAAGCGCCGTTTGAAATCCCCGCGACCCTAGGCCTGCCATAACGAAAAGGTTCTCGGCGTAGGTCGCCGGAGGATAGGTCTTGTGCTTTCGTCCGTGACGGAGGTCGGCATAGTCGTGCTCGTAGGCCGCCGCAATGGGCAAAGGCCCCACTAAAGGCATCCGGTCCGAGGTAACGGCGCGGAGTGAAGCGCGCCCGTTGAGCGGCGGATTTTCTTCGTACCGGTTACGGTGTTCCAGTTGGTGTTTTGCCAGGATATCAAGGCAGCGCAACTGATGGCTTTCAGTTACGGTTTCCCAGGAGGTGTCGTGGGCATCGGGCCACCTGTCATAGGTGGAGCCCAGAATTTGTATGCCGTCGAATTGAGGTGTGAGGTAGCCGCCGAATGAAAAGGGCGCCTTGGGGCGGTCCTGTGCTGGAAGGACTGCGATTTGTCCCCGGTTGGCAAAGATTGTCAGCGGGCAGTCTTGCAAGAAATCGGCTGCCAACGGGCCATTGGTCAAAACCACGGCATCGGCTTCAGTCAGGAGTTGTTCCTGGTGGTTTAAAATCTGCCAACGATCATCGTATCTTTCCAGCCTGTGAGCTTCGCCGGTAACGATTTCCGTGCCATCTGCGAGGGCACGGCACACGTTCTTTGGGCGGATCGCGCCTGATAGGCCGTACCAAATTCCGCCCAATGGCGCCGGAAGGCCGCTTAAGTCTTCCGATTGCTTGGCATCCATGAGTGTGGCGAATGCTTCCGGGAAAGCGTGCTCCTCGACCAATCTTTCCTGCCGTTGCCGTTCGTCGGTATCGCGGGCCATCGTCAAAATGCCGCGGGGCTCAAGCCAGATATCCTGTTTCTTGGAATGGAGCTTTTCATAAACGCCGACCGAGTGGAGGAAGGAGGCGAGGTGAAAGCGGCCTTGCGGAGTGTCGCCGATGGTCAGGCGGGGAGAAAGGATGCCCGCAGGATTGCCGGACGCTTCCTGTGCAAGAGTATCGCGCTTTTCGATGATGACCGGTTCGCATCCGGCTTTGTTTAAAACGTAAGCCGCCGCGCAGCCGGCAACGCCGCCGCCGATGAGCGCAACTCTTTTGCGTCTCCCGAGCGGTTTCGGTGCACGAAACCAAGGTTTGTCGATATTTGCGGTTGTTTCCTTTACCGTGAAACGACCGCGAAGGCATTCCCGTTTTCTGCCGAACCCAGGCGCTTTCTCCATTTCGAAGCCCAGGCTTTCCAGCCCGCGCCTGACAAAACCGGCGGCTGTGAAGGTTGCAAGGCGGGTGCCGGGGTGGCTGAGGCGGGCAATCTGTTCCAAGACTTCCGGCCGCCACATTTCGGGGTTTTTGGAAGGGGCGAAGCCGTCCAGATACCAAGCGTCGATATTGGCGGTGAGCTGTGAAAGAACTTGGGCGGCTTCCCCATACATCAGAGTAAGCGATACGCGTCCTTCGTCGAAAATTCTATGGTGAAAGCCGGGAATTGGGAGAGGGTAGTTCGCTACCAGCTCTTTGGCTTCATCTGCCAAGCTTGGAAAAGACTCAAGTGCGCTTTCAAGCTGTTTTTTTGTGAGCGGGAAGCCTTCCAACGAGATGTAGTGCAGGCGCGCGTCAGGCGGAGCGACCTTTTTCCACTCCGACCAAGTGAGCAGAAAATTTAGACCCGTGCCGAAACCGGTTTCTCCAACCGTCAGTTCCTCTTTATCCGGCCAGCTTTCCGCTCCTCCGACGCCGTTGATGAAAACATGGCGGGTTTCTTCCAAGCCATCGGTCCGCGAAAAATAGACGTCGCCGAAACGGCCGGAAATGGGCGTGCCGTCACTTTCGAATACGAGGTCTGGCGGCAAAAGGGACGGGGTCTTATTTCTTGGCACCGAAAAGTCCTGCAAATGGAAAAACAAATTTACCTAGGACAAACGGGTTGGCAATACCAGCTTTTAGCCAACAAAATGCCGGGAAACCCTTAAGAATCAAATATTTGCAAACAAGTATTTATTCCTGTTGTGTGCAGGGGTGTTGCGGTGTAAGTATATGAAAAATAAGAATAAAAAAGCAAAGTAATTTGCATGCTAAATGCTGATGGCAAAAGAATTTGCAGAGCGGGGTGACTATGGGTCAAAAGCTCTTTTGTGGTGATATTTTAAGGCGGTTGAGAGAGCGTCAAAACCTGACGCAGGCAGCCTTTGCCAAAACTCTGGGCATGTCTCCCAGCTATCTCAACCAAATGGAAAACGATCAACGCCCGGTCACCGATGCGGTGCAGGAAAAGCTGCGTTCGGTATTTGAAGAGGATCTTCAAGCCTTTTTGGAAGGCGAGGGGAGGCTTGTCGCCGAACTGGAAGAGGCGTTGGACGATCCGGTTTTTAAGGGTAGTGACGTTTCTGGGCGGGAAATCAAAGAAGCGGTTGCCGTCGCGCCCAATCTGGTCAAGCGCGCCTTGACCCTATTCAGGGCCTATCAGCGCAGCCAAGTGGACTTCCGCGCTTTGGCTGAGAAAGTTGCGCGCACCGAACGGGTAAGAGCGCTTGAAGGTGCGCATTTCCCCTATGAAGAGGTGCGGGACTTTTTCTATTACCGCAACAACCATATCGATAGCCTGGACCGGGCGGCGGAAGCTCTGCATCGGCAGTGCAATTTCAGAAAAAGCGAAATGCACGTCGATTTAGGCGAATATTTGCGAGTTCGTCATGGGGTCAATGTGGTCATTCAGGGCGATAGGGCCGATAGCCTGCGCCGCTATGATTCAGCCTCTAAAGCCATGTATCTTTCCGAACTTTTGTCGCCGTCGCGCCGCGCGTTCCATCTGGGGCATCAAATTGCTTTGCTGGGTTTTGGCGATTTGTTGGATGCCGAGGTGGCCGATTCCGGCATGACCAGCGATGAAGCGCGGGCCGTGTGCCGTTTGGGGCTGGCGAACTACTTTGCCGGCGCTTTGCTGATGCCCTACGAAAGCTTCTTGTCGACGGCCGAGAAAGAGCGTTACGACATCGAACGTTTGGGGTTGCGGTACAACACCAGCTTCGAGCAGGTTTGCCATCGCTTGAGCACGTTGCAGCGTCCCGGCAACAAAGGGGTTCCCTTCTACTTCGTCCGGGTCGACAAGGCGGGTAATATTTCAAAACGGCAATCGGCGACAAGCTTCCATTTCGCCCGCTTGGGCGGCGTTTGCCCGCTGTGGAATGTGCATGAGGCATTTGCGGCGCAAGGCAAGGTTTTGACGCAATTGGCCCGGATGCCGGACGGCAAAAACTACCTTTGCTTGGCGCGAACCGTTTCCGAAGGCGGGGGCGGTTATTTGCGGCCGGACCGGCAGTTTGCCGTCGGTCTGGGCTGCGAAATTTCCCATGCGGATAAACTGATTTATTCAACCGGACTCGATCTGAACGATCCCAAAGCCGTGGTTCCCATTGGGGTGAGCTGTCGGGTCTGCGAGCGCGACAACTGTGCGCAACGGGCGTTTCCGCCCATATCACGCCGCATCAAGCTGGATGAAAACCAGCGGCGGCTTTACCCCTATGATTTTGAAGCCATTGGGGAAAAAGAAGCGAGTTAACTCTCTCGTTGCGAGGGAAACCCAACGTTTAAAAAACGGATAGAAGCGTTATGAGCGATCAACAGATGAAACTGGCTGGCGAATTCGACACGCCGACTTGGGATGACTGGAAAGCCGTCGTCGAAAAGGCGTTAAAAGGTGCGCCTTTCGAGAAGAAATTGTTTTCCCAAACCTATGAGAACATTCAAGTCCGCCCTGTTTATACCGGCGACGACTGGAAAGGGGCCGCAGGACTTCCCGGTATGGCTCCGTATACTCGGGGCGTACGGGCCTCCGGTTCCGTCCAAGGGTGGGATATTCGCCAACTTCATGCGCACCCCGACCCGATTGCCGGAAATAAGGCGATCCTGGAGGACTTGGAGCGTGGTGTCACCTCATTGTTGATTCGTTTCGACAAAGCCGCCCGCTCTGGACTCGGTCCCGATGGCGAGGGAGCAGGTGAAGACGGCGCGATGATCTATTCGGTCGAAGACCTGGAAGCCCTCTTGGACGGCGTTCAACTGGAATTGGCCCCGGTTGCTCTGGAAGGTGGAGCAGCCTTTTCCGCTGCCGCCAAATTGCTCAAAGAGGCGTGGAGCCGTGCGGGCTTGAAAAACGACCAAGTGGAAGGCGCATTCGGTGCCGATCCTTTAGGAGTATTGGCGACTGAGGGGACGTTGCCTCAGGGGCTCAAAACGGCTTTGAAACAGATGGCCGAGTTGGCGGGTGACACGGCGAAGTCTTATTCGAACGTTCAAGCCGTCCGGGTGAATACCGAGCCTTACTATTCAGCCGGCGCCAGCGATGCGCAGGATTTAGCCTGCGCTCTTGCAACCGGCGTGGCCTACCTTCGGGCAATGACCGATGCGGGGCTATCCACCGATCAGGCGATGGGGGAAATTGTCTTTTCAATTCCGACCGGCACCGATTTCTTTATGGGGATCGCCAAGTTACGGGCCGCCCGCAAGCTTTGGGGCAAGGTGGCCGAGAGCTGCGGCGCTAAGGATGCCGCCATGACCCTGCACGCCATGACGGCTCGGCGGGTCATGAGTAAGCGCGACCCCTGGGTGAATATGTTGCGCACCACGGTAACCTGTTTCGCCGGTGGGATCGGCGGTGCCGATGCGGTGACCGTTTTGCCGTTCGATGCGGCTCTCGGACTGCCCGACGGGCTTGCCCGGCGGATTGCCCGCAACACCCAAATCATTTTGCAAGAAGAGTCCAGCGTTGCGCGGGTGATCGATCCGGCTGGCGGTTCCTGGTACCTGGAACAGCTAACCGATCAGATGGCGGCTCAGGCCTGGACCTTCTTCCAGGAGATCGAAAAACAAGGCGGCATGGCCGACGTTCTCGCGTCCGGCTGGCTCGCCGAGCAGATTGAAATGGTTCACGTCGTGCGGATGAACAATATCGCACGGCGCAAAGACGCGCTGACCGGCGTCAACGAGTTCCCGAACATTCAGGAAAAAGACGTCGTGCGGGAAACCGTCGATATTGCGGTAGTCAAGAAAGCGGCGACCGAACGGGCCGGGGCCGAGACCATTGCCAGCTTGTTTGAAGGTGGCGCAGCCACGACGATAACGCCGATGCCAGCCCATCGTTTGCCGGAAGAGTTCGAAGCCCTGCGCGATGCTTCTGACGCCTATCAGGCCAAGACCGGCTCGCGGCCAAAGATTTTCCTCGTTAATTTAGGCAAAGTGGCGCAACACACGGCACGGGCGAGCTACGCCAAGAACTTCTTCGAAGCGGGCGGCATTGAGACCATTTCCAACGACGGGTTCTTTGATGCTGATGCTGCGGCCAAAGCATTTGAAGAAAGCGACGCGGAGGTAGCAATTCTCTGTGGAGGCGACGCCCAATACGAAGAAATGGTGGCGGATTTTGCCCCGGCGATCAAAGGATCGGGGGCCAAGACCCTCTTCTTGGCCGGACATCCCGGTGAAAAGATCAAAGAGTACAAGAAAGCAGGCGTGGACGCCTTTATCGGCGTCGGCTCCAACGTTCTTGAAATCCTGAAATCAACCCTTTCCGACCTGGGAGTGAAGTAATCATGAGTATTCCCAATTTCTCCGATATTCCGTTCGACGCCGGGAAGGGTGCCGATGAAAAAGCCTTTGCCCAATGGAAAACCGCCTTTGAGCAGGAAACCGGGCATAACCTGGACGATATGAACTGGCACACGCCGGAAGGGATCGACGTAAAGCCGCTTTATACGTCGGGTGACCTTGAAGGGCTTGATTTCCTGAATACCATGCCGGGGATCAAGCCGTTCCTCCGTGGCCCGTATCCGACCATGTACGTCATGCGCCCCTGGACGGTGCGCCAGTATGCCGGGTTCTCGACGGCGGAAGAGTCGAACGCCTTTTATCGCCGCAATCTGGCGGCCGGTCAGAAAGGCCTTTCGGTGGCGTTCGACTTGGCGACCCACCGGGGGTATGACTCCGATCACCCGCGCGTCGTCGGCGACGTCGGCATGGCCGGTGTGGCGATTGACTCGATCCTCGATATGGAAACGCTGTTCAAAGGCATCCCGCTCGACAAAATGAGCGTGTCCATGACGATGAACGGTGCGGTCCTGCCGATTATGGCCAACTACATCGTGGCGGCCGAAGAGCAGGGCGTGAAGCCGGAGCAGCTTTCCGGGACCATTCAGAACGACATTCTGAAAGAGTTCATGGTCCGCAACACCTACATCTATCCGCCTGTTCCCTCTATGCGGATCATTTCGGACATCTTTGCCTATACCTCGCAAAACATGCCGAAATTCAACTCAATCTCGATTTCCGGCTATCACATGCAGGAAGCGGGTGCGACGGCGGACTTGGAACTGGCCTATACCCTGGCCGACGGTGTCGAATACATTCGTGCCGGTATGGAAGCGGGCCTGGATGTGGACGCCTTTGCGCCGCGTTTAAGCTTCTTCTGGGCCATCGGCATGAACTTCTTCATGGAAGTCGCCAAGATGCGGGCGGCGCGGTTGCTCTGGGCCAAATTGGTCAAACAGTTCAACCCGAAGAACGACAAGTCCTTAAGCCTCAGGACTCACAGCCAGACCTCCGGCTGGTCGTTGACCGCTCAGGACGTTTTCAACAACGTGATCCGTACCTGTGTGGAAGCCATGGCCTCCACGCAAGGTCACACTCAGTCGCTGCACACTAACGCGCTCGATGAAGCGCTAGCGTTGCCGACCGATTTCTCGGCGCGGATCGCCCGGAACACCCAGTTGTTCCTGCAACAGGAAAGCGGTACTTGCAACGTCATCGATCCCTGGGGCGGTAGCTACTACGTGGAGCGCCTGACCCATGACTTGGCGGCCCGCGCCTGGGAGCACATTAGCGAAGTGGAAGAGCAGGGCGGGATGGCCAAGGCCATCGAAGCCGGCATTCCCAAGATGCGCATCGAAGAAGCGGCCGCGCGCACCCAAGCGCGGATCGACAGCGGGCGCCAGACCGTCGTCGGCGTCAACAAATACCAGTTGGACGAAGAAGACAGCATCGACGTCCTGAAGGTTGAAAACGCCGAGGTGCGGCGTCAGCAGCTTGAGAAACTCGACCGTTTGCGCAAGGAACGCAACGACGCGGACGTTGAAGCGGCTCTTAACGCCTTGACCAATTGCGCTGATAACGGCGAAGGCAATCTGCTCGAATTGGCCGTTGATGCAGCCCGCAAACGCTGTACGGTGGGTGAGATCAGCTATGCGCTTGAAAAGGTCTATGGCCGTCATAAAGCGACGATCCGGGCTATCTCAGGCGTTTATGGAGGGGAAATGGAAAACTCTGAGAGCGCCAAGCGAGTGGGTAAGCTGGTGGCCGAGTTCGAAGCCAAGGAAGGCCGCCGTCCACGTATCTTGATTGCTAAGATGGGCCAGGACGGTCATGACCGGGGCCAAAAAGTGGTCGCCTCGTCGTTTGCCGATCTAGGCTTTGACGTGGATATCGGTCCGTTGTTCCAGACGCCGGAAGAGTCGGCTCGTCAAGCGGTCGAAAACGACGTTCACATCATTGCCGCTTCCTCCTTGGCTGCCGGTCACCTGACCCTGGTTCCGGCTTTGAAGGCGGAATTGGCGAAACTCGGTCGTGAGGATATTATGATCGTTGTCGGTGGGGTTATCCCGCCGCAGGATTTTGAAGCCCTGTATGATGCCGGCGCTTCGGCGATCTTCCCGCCGGGAACGGTGATTGCCGATGCCGCGGGCGACTTGTTGGAAGCCTTGAAGGAGGTGCTGGGTCATTGACGGCTCTGTCGGTAGATAAGGGGGGAACGCCCGCAGCGAAAAGCGGCGTACGCGTGCGCAATGTGGTCAAGCGCAAGCAGCTCTCCCTCGACGACCTGTATGACGGCGTTGTTGGCGGGGACCGAACGGTCCTTGCCAATGCCATTACGCTAATCGAAAGCACCAACCCGGACCAGCAGGCCCGAGCCCAGGAGTTGTTGTTGAAGCTTCTGCCGCATGGCGGCGGTGCGTCGCGCATCGGCATTACCGGGGTGCCGGGCGTTGGTAAGTCGACGTTTATCGAGGCCTTTGGCAAGATGCTGACCGCGCAAGGGCTGAAGGTGGCTGTGCTGGCGGTCGATCCGACGTCCAGCCGTTCTGGTGGATCGATATTGGGCGATAAAACCCGTATGGCCGAGTTATCCGCCGATCCCAACGCCTTTATCCGTCCGTCGCCGTCGTCCTGCACGCTAGGTGGGGTGACCCGGACGACGCGGGAAACCATGGCGGTTTGTGAAGCCGCCGGGTTCGATGTGATCCTGATTGAGACGGTTGGGGTCGGTCAGTCGGAAACCGTGGTTGCCGACATGGTCGATTTCTTCCTCGTCCTAATGCTGCCCGGTGCGGGCGACGAGCTTCAGGGGATCAAGAAAGGCGTCTTGGAACTGGCCGATCTGATCGCCGTCAACAAGGCGGAAGGCGACAACGCCAAGCGGGCCAAGATGGCCAAGCGTGAATACCAGAACGCCCTGCACATCATGAAGCCGATCAGCCCCAACTGGTCGCCGCCGGTTTTGACTATCAGCGGGTTGACCGGCATGGGCCTTGATGAGCTTTGGGAAAAGATCAACGAGCACAAGAAGGCGTTGACCGACAGCGGCGAATACCAGGAGAAACGCCAGCAACAACAGCTGCGCTGGATGTGGGCCATGGTCGAAGACCGGCTGATTTCAGCGCTGAAAAGCGATCCTGCCGTTTCAACGTTGGTGCCGGATATTCAAGATGGCGTTGTTGAAGGCAAGCTAACGGCGACCCTCGGCGCCGATAAAATTCTCAAAGCCTTTCATAACTAACGTTCCGCGAAAGGGTTTATGCGCCCATGGGACAGGTCATTTACAGTCTCGATCTTATCGGAACCTTCGTGTTTGCCGTTTCCGGGGCCTTAGCGGCGGCCCGCCAGAAAATGGACATCATGGGGTTCCTCCTCGTCGCCATGGCGGCGGCGGTCGGCGGCGGAACGGTCCGCGACTTGGTGCTTGATAGCGGGACCGTCTTTTGGGCTGCCGACGCCAACTATTTCTACAGCATCGCTTTAGCCGCGGTTTTTACCTTTTTCTGGGCTCATAAGGTCTCGTCGCGGTTCAAGTATCTCGTGTGGGCGGATGCTTTCGGCTTGGCGCTATTCGCTCTCATCGGCACGCAAAAAGCAATGGCGATGGGGTTGCAGCCGATCATCTGTGTCGTGATGGGCGCTTTTACCGCAACACTCGGCGGCATTCTCCGCGATATTCTGTGCGGCGAGGTGCCGCTTGTTTTACGCCGGGAAATTTACGTCTTGGCCGCTGTGGCCGGGAGCTTAACCTATTGGGGCGTGACGAATTTCGGATGGCCGGGCGAACCGGCCTTGTTGGCAGGCTTTTTAGCTGCCTTGGCGGTTCGCGGACCGGCGATCATCTTTGGCTGGAGTTTGCCCGTTTACGGGAGGGAAGATTAAAGCGGCACCTTGTCGGCTAAGTCTGATTGCCCGAGATAGAGCGAGAGACCGACGCGGTATTCCGGCGGGAAGTGAGTGCCATAAGTGTGCAGCTCTCCGGTTTTTAGCGCTTCCGGTTTAAGGTGCGTGTGTGGCCCATCCGGCGTTTTTCCATTGGATTTTGGGATGGGCTGGTAGACCTCTATGCGTCCCAATGGGGATTTAACGACACGATGCGGCGAGCAGGCCTTGAGCTCTTGAGTCAGCTCGGTGTGTTCAAAAAAGTTTTCACCTTCATGGCTGCGCAACAGCTCGGTCGTTGATTGATCGGTTGGGCGGACGAAAAATGAAGCATGTGGGAGGCCGAGGCCTAAATCGAAAATCGGTTTTTCCCGATACTCTTCGGGAACGGCGCAACCGTCTCGGTTCTTCTCGGCAATGGTCGTTTGCGGAAAACTGTCGTACTTGGTCCGAAACGCGCCGAATACGATTTCTGAAAGGCGGCCGATGTCGTTTGTCAGGGCGATGGCCTTAAAGGGCCGCGACAGGTTGAATGAGATGGCGCCTCTTTCCGTTTCGAGCCTGGCGCCGAAATTGTCTGTCAGAAGCGATTTCGTCTCCTGTTCATCGTAGGAAAACTCGGCCAGTGCGCCATAAGCGCCAATCGACCATGTGCAATGGCTATCGGTCAAACTTTCCTGAATGAACTCAATGGCTTCTTCATGCGACCAGGGAATGACGGGAAAACCGAAGCCTAACTTGGCTCGGCGTTCTGGGAGTTCGGCGTAGATGGCCTTTTGCTGTTTTTCGTCCATGCGCTTCCAGTCGGAAATTTCCGGCTGGCTTCGGTTGCAGCCAAGGCATAAACCGCTTTCTTCGTCATATTGGCAGACGCCGACACAGGGAGAAGTCAATAACGACAATGGGGAGCTCCATAATTCCTTACTTATTTACTGGGATATTATGGTTATTTTCGTTTTTTCAATGGGATACATGCAAAAAAGCCGCCGAGGAGGACCTTGGCGGCTTTAATGGCATTATTAAAATCGAGATTAGCGGCCCATGGCGTAAAACTCGTCGTTTGGCCGCATGGAGATAAAGTTGGCCATGCGGTTGGACAGTCCGAAGAAGGCGGTAATTCCGGCGATGTCCCAAATGTCTTCGTCGCTGAACCCATGCCCACGAAGGACTTCAAAGTCTTCATCGTTGATCGACTTCGCGTCATTTGAAACCTTCATGGCGAAGTCCAGCATGGCCATTTGTTTAGGCGTAATGTCGGCCTTGCGGTAGTTGCTGGCCACCTGATCCGAAATCATTGGATTTTTTGCCCGGATACGCAAGATTGCCCCATGGGCGACGACGCAGTATTGGCAATTGTTATCGCTCGACGTGGTGACGACGATCATTTCCATATCGGCTTTGGATAGACCGCTTTTCTTTTCCATCAATGCGTCGTGATACGCAAAAAAGGCGCGAAACTCGTCCGGGCGATGGGCCAGGGTTAAAAAGACGTTTGGCACGAAGCCAGCTTTTTCCTGGACGGCCAGAACCTTTTCTTTGATATCGTCCGGTAAATCGTTGATCTCCGGTACCGGGTACCGGCTGATTGGTTTGTCGCTCATCTAACTTCCCCTTTTAAGCTATGCGTTCACGTCGACGACCACGCGGCCGCGGACTTTTCCTTTAAGGATATCGCTCGCAACGCCGATCGCCTCGGCGAGGCCGACCTTTGTTGTCAGGTTTTCAAGTTTTGCAATGTCCAGATCCGATGCCAGACGGTTCCAGGCTTCGGTGCGGACGGACTTGGCGGCCATCACGGAATCGACCCCGGCCAGTGTGACGCCCCGCAGAATAAACGGCGCGACGGAGGAGGGCAGATCCATGCCCTGAGCAAGCCCGCAGGCCGCAACGGCGCCGCCGTACTTCGTTTGCGATAGCACGTTGGCCAGAGTGTGACTACCGACCGCATCGACGCCACCGGCCCAGAGTTCTTTTCCGAGCGGTTTTGCGGGTCCGGAAAGAGTGTCGCGGTCGATGATTTCGGCTGCTCCGAGGCTCTTTAAGAACTCGGCTTCGGATGCCCGGCCGGTTGAGGCGTGCACTTCGTAGCCCAACTTGGACAGGATTGAAATGGCGACCGAGCCGACGCCGCCATTCGCACCGGTCACGATCACCGGGCCTTTGTCGGGGGTAACGCCGTTTTTCTCGATGGCGAGCACGCACAGCATGGCCGTATAGCCGGCGGTGCCAATGGCCATGGCTTGCTCGGTGGAGAAGGCCGAAGGCAGGAAAACCAGCCAATCGCCTTTCACCTTGGCTTTTTGCGATAGGCCGCCCCAATGACGTTCGCCAACGCCCCAACCGTTGAGGACGACCTTGTCCCCCGGCTTGTAGTCCGGATGATCGCTGCTTTCCACCGTTCCGGCGAAATCGATCCCAGGAACCATGGGGTAGTTGCGGACCACGGGCGCCGATCCGGTGATGGCGAGGCCGTCTTTGTAATTGATGGTCGAATAGTCGACATTGACGACGACGTCGCCTTCCGGGAGCCGGTTGTCCTCAAGTTCGCCGACTGCTGCTTGGACGGTATCGCCGGGCTTTTCCAATACGATGGCTTTAAACATTTGGGGGTCACCTCACTGTAAATTTCTGCCCCCACTAAAGGGCTCAATTAGGTATTTGTCAAACAAATTTACATTTATTCACGGGTGCGATAGATTGGCTTCAATAGGCGAGTCTGACTCCAGGGAAAATTATGAAAATTCAACCGCTTGTGACAAAAAGTTTAGCCAAGCAGATATCGGAAAACATCCGCGATGCGATCTTAGTTGGGGAGCTGAAGGTCGATGACCGGTTGCCGACGGAAGAAGAATTGGCGGCACGATACGAGGTCTCCCGACCGACCATCCGCGAGGCATTGAAACGATTGGCGGCGCAGGGACTGGTCCGTTCCAAACGGGGGCCGGCCGGCGGAACGTTTATCGACCGGCCCAGCCAAGAAGCCATGCGGTCTTCGTTGACCGGAGCGGCAACGCTGATGGTTAGTCTGGGCGAATTTGACTTGGAGCAGATCGCCGAGGCGCGTCAGGAAATGGAGGTTGTTTGCGTCAAGCTCGCGGCAAAGCGTCGTGACGAGGCCGATCTGGTTCGGATGGCTAAAGAGATCGAGACCCAAAAAAGAAACGCCCTTTCCGATGAGGATTTTTGCGCCTCCGACGTGCGGTTCCACAGGGCCTTGGTCGATGCGGCAAAGAACCCCATGCTTCAGTTCGTAATGTTCGCCGTTATCGAGGCGCTTCAACCGGTGATGAATATGGTGATCTATCGGTTCCGCAACCGCGATCAGGTTGTTGAACAGCACCAACGGATTTTTGACGCTTTGTCGGCGGGTGATTCTATTTCAGCGGCAGAAGCCTTGCTTGATCAAATGGCCTGTCTGCGTGAACAATACGCTCAGGCTCAAGCCTGGCGGCAAGAACGTGAAATGGGAGACAAGGCGGTTTGAACCTTCACCATTTAACCTTCGGCGAGGCTGGATCGCCGGTTGTTATCTTGCACGGTTTATTTGGTGCGGCCAAAAATTGGACGACAATTGCAAAGCGCTTGCAAACTGAGTATCGCGTCGTTGCCCTTGACTTAAGAAACCACGGTCAGTCTCCCTGGGCTCCCTCCATGCATCTCAACGACATGGCGGAAGACGTTGCCAAGTTTATGGCAGCAAATGGGCTTCAGGGCGCGCCAGTTGTCGGTCATAGTTTGGGGGGGAAAGTCGCTATGGCGCTGGCCCTCAGGCACCCGAAATTGATAGGCCGTCTACTAGTTTCCGATATTGCTCCTGTCGCCTATCCCCGTACCTTGAGCGGCTATGTCGATGCCATGCAGGCATTAAACATTAGTGGGGAAAAAAGACGAAAAGACTTGGAAAACGACCTGAAAAAAGCGGTTGAAGAGCCGGGGATTCGAGCGTTTCTGCTCTCCAATCTCAGGCCCTCTGGGGATGGGTTCGAGTGGCAGGTAAACCTCGAGGCGATCGGCAATGGGATGGCCGATATTATGGGGTTCCCAGCTTCGTTAGACGACCATGTGTATGACGGGGCAACGCTTTTTGTCCGTGGTCAGACCTCCGATTACGTTCGACCGGCGCACCATGGGGGTATCAAAAAATTCTTCCCGAAGTCCAAGATCGTCACGGTTAAAGGGGCTGGGCACTGGATCCACGCCGACAAACCCGATGCTTTTTACGATATCCTGAAGGGATTCTTGGATTGGCGTGGCTAAAGAGCCTTAAAAAGCGTTAAAAAATATCATTCTGTGATTCCCGTCACACTTTCTGCGAATCGGGTCGGCTATATCTGGATGAAAGCGGCATGAATCGGAGGTTGGAATGCAGAATGCAAAACGGTTCGCCTGGGGTGTCGCGGCTCTTTTCGGATTGAAATTCGGGCCGAAGATCCAGGTGGTGCTCAGAGGTTAGAAGCTTCTGAAAAAAGAAATTAAAAAAGGCGCCTTGCGGCGCCTTTGTCGTTTTTGTCAGCTTTTCCCCTCAAGCCGGTCCCGTTTGGCTTTGAGCCAGCGGGGAAACAGTATTTTCTTTTGCGGCCCGCCGTCAACGACATACTCAAAAGCGCTTTGGTAGAAATAGGGCTTGAGGTAGCCCGGCACCCGAAACAGTTCTTCTCCGCCGTTTCCATAGAAGATGGTGGTGGGCGAGAAGTTGATCATCAGGTCTTGGGTCAGCTCGCGTTCACTGGTGACCTTGCCCGCAAAATCGGTGACTTCATTGTCGCCGAACATATTGATCTGCAGCACGTCGAAGTGTTCGGTGATGTACGACACAAGGTCTTTCTGCGAGAAATTTTCTTCGTGAAGACGCTTGCAACTGCCGCAACCGGGTTGCTCGAAAAGGATGACAAGTCCCTTACCTTTAGCCTGTGCTTCGGCCAGATCCTCTTTCAGGTCCAGAAAACTTAAGGATTTCATCCAGGGTTGAGTATGGATGCCGTCCGATCTAAGCGGTGCGT
>Ga0209692_10001070_pt1 | contig 42252 bp, 30 predicted proteins | sample tdDd472_FD_187129 | JGI IMG/M metagenome (GOLD analysis project Ga0209692, IMG submission 187129) | Marine sediment microbial communities from the Atlantic coast under amendment with organic carbon and nitrate - tdDd47.2 (SPAdes)... | ecosystem: Environmental > Aquatic > Marine > Coastal >...
AGTCCGATTGCACTTGTGCTCATCGCAACATCGATTACTGATCTTCCGTTAATTGTTTCTTCAAGAGTTTCCATACCAACAAAACTATAGATAAGTACTTCAGCACTTCCAGGTACTGTAATAGTATACTTACCATCAATGTCAGTAGTAGTACCAATAGTAGGGCTACCCTTTACGACTATCGATACTCCAGGGATAGATAATCCGTCTTCTGCGCCGGTTACCGTACCCGAGATTTGCACCTGTGCTGCAGCCTGAAAGGCAACAAACAGCAAGAATGCAAGAAAAATTGTTAATTTTTTCATAGATAAAAATTTTAGGTTCATAAATAGTTATTTAAAAATATTCATTTCGCTAATGTAAAAAAAATATTTTTGAAACAAAAAATTCTTTAGTTAATAAACGGATGTTTTTTCAACAATATTAACAATTAGGAGCGTTTTTAGCTTTAAAAAGGCCATCGCACTTAAAGAAGTAACATTCTACATGTCAACCTATTAACATACAGAAAGGATGTTGAATCCAACATCCTTTCCATGGTGATAAAATATATATTAAGAAACCTTCTTTTTACTTACTAAATCTTACTTTCAACTATTTTTAGTATTTCTTTTTCCATTTCTTCTGTTTTCCTTTCAATTTCAAGAGCTTTTTTACTAACGGTCTGCACAAACGTATCGTCTTCAAGATCACCTGAATTAATTTTTACATTCAAAAATGCACCTTTCACACATGATCGAATTGCTAATGCTCCAACACCTGCATCGGAAACTGAATTTGGATTCCCTATCTCAGCCATAGCCTTGATAAGCTCTAATGCTTTAAAGGATACCTCCATTACTTTAAACGGAATTAAAATTGCATTTTTAGTAGCCTCTTCAATTGCCTGTTTTCTTATTGCCTTTTCTTTGTCAGTTTTCTTAGATAAACCAAAGGCATCCATAATTTTATTAAAAGCATTTGTATCTTCATCAACAAGGTGTACTAGCTCGTTTTGATATTGCATTCCCTTTTCTGCCCAATTGGAAAATTCTTCCCATCGGTCATCCCATCCACGTTTGTGTGATGATAAGTTTGCAACCATTGTACCTAAGGCTACTCCCATTGCTCCCATATATGCAGAAACAGAACCTCCTCCTGGTGCTGGTGATTCTGAAGCCGTTTCATCTGTGAATTCGGTTAGACTCATTTCTACCAGTTGTTTTTTCTTCTGATCAGCAGCAAGTTTGTATTCTATAATTTTTTCTTCTGGTTTAAACTCATATAAATCATCTAAACCCATTGATTTTACAGCTATTTTTATTATCTCCTTTTCAGGTATTCCGAGTGAACGATTTTGCTTTTTCAAAAAGTATTTTCCTGCATCGATCATGGCCTGAAGTGGAATTAAACCTACTAACTCAGATCCAGAAACTCTAATTCCACGATCAAATGCCTTTTTGAATACTTCGTCGAATGCAATATGAACAGGAGTTACACTTATATTTGTTAAATTCATTGATATTTGAGCAATACCGTATTCATCAATAAACCAACCTATTGCTTTTACACATTTAAGTGCACCCGGAACCCATATTTTTTTCCCTTTATCATCTAAAACAGGTTTTCCAGTTACAGGATTTCCATCGCGCTTAACTCTACCTTTTTCACGAACGTCAAATGCTATTGCGTTTGCCCTTCTTGTTGATGTAGTATTTAGATTTACATTATATGCAACTAGGAAATCTCTGGCACCCACTGCAGTTACTCCTGCCTTTGCATTAAATTCTGCAGGACCGAAATCAGGTTTCCATTCTGGTTTTGACAATTTGTCTTTTAATCCTTCATATTCTCCAGCTCTACATACAGCCAAATTTTGTCTTTCTTCAATTAAAGCTGCATTTTCGTAACAATAGATCGGAATTTTAAGCTCTTCTCCAATTCGCTTAGCTAATTTTCGTGCATACTCAACCGTTTCTTCCATTGTTATACCAGCTACAGGCACCAATGGGCAAACATCTGTTGCTCCAAATCTTGGATGAGCACCTTTATGATTGCTCATATCGATAAGCTCAGATGCTTTTTTTACGGCTTGAAATGCTGCTTCACAAACTTCATCAGGGGTACCAACAATAGTTACAACAGTTCTATTTGTTGCTTTACCTGGGTCAACATCTAATAAGCTTACTCCTTCGATAGATTCGATTTCGTTTGTAATTTGCTTAATTATGTCCATATTGTTCCCTTCGCTAAAATTGGGAACACATTCAATTAATTGTTTCATATTGTTTTATATTTTATATTGTTTTATTTTATATTGTTTTATTTTATATTGTTTTATTTTATATTGTTTTATTTAATATTATTTACTCAATTTAATTTTAATCTTTTGTATAAAACTCTATGGATAACGAATGCTTTTTAATTTCATAATTCTTGTTATTACCTTGATTTATAAATCTAATATATTACGATATTAACTTTCCATTTAATATTACCTGATCAATTAAATCACTGGTGTATGCATATGGGAAAAATTCATACGATGGTATTTTTTTAGTAATAAATACGTTCGCTATTTTTCCTTTAGCTATACTTCCTAATTCTTCATGCAAATCCATTGCGTAAGCTCCATTAATTGTGGATGCATTTATAACTTCTTCTGGTAACATTCTTAATTTAACTGTACCTAATGACATTATAAATTTCATATTACCTGATGGAGATGATCCAGGATTAAAATCTGAAGCTAAAGCTACAGGAAGACCTGCATTAATCATATTACGGACTGGAGGATCTACCATGCCAAGAAAAAACGCTGCCCCTGGCAACAATGTTGGCATTGTTTCTGAATCTAATAATACTTTTATTTCATCTTCGCCTGTAAATTCAAGATGATCGACTGACAGAGCATTATATTTAACTCCCACTTGTATGCCTCCCGAATAATCAAGTTCATTAGCATGAATCTTTGCTTTTAAACCATATTTCATCCCTGCCATTAGAATTCTATCAGTTTGCTCAACAGTAAAAAATCCTTTATCACAAAATACATCTATAAAATCTGCTAAATCATCGGCAGCAACCATTGGAATCATTTCATTAATAACTAAATCTACATAATCGTCCTGTTTTCCTTTGTATTCTGAAGGCACAGCATGAGCTCCTAAGAATGTTGATTTAATTATTATAGGCGTTGTCTCTTTTAAACGTTTAATTACACGAAGCATTTTCAATTCATCTTCGGTTGTTAGTCCATAACCACTTTTGATTTCTACAGCTCCTGTTCCAAATCCAATAATTTCATTAATTCTACTTAAAGCTTGTTCGTAAAGAGAATCTTCAGAAGTATTATGAAGCAATTTTGCTGAATTTAAAATTCCACCACCACGTTTAGCAATTTCTTCGTAAGATAAACCTCGAATTTTATCGCCATATTCTATTTCTCTACTTCCGGCATATACTAAATGAGTATGTGAATCGCAAAATGAAGGTAGAACCATTTTTCCCGCAGCATCAATAACTTCTCCTTTAAAATCATCTGAATTTAATTCAGACATTTTTCCAAAGTCAAAAATTTTATCTTCTTCAATTAATAGATATGCATCTTCAATTGTATTTAACTTTTGCATATCTTTTCCAGCTGCGCACTTGCGAGACTCGTAATCTATATTTACTAAACTCTTTATATTTTTAATTAATAAACTCATACGAAAATTTGTTTTTTGATTTGGTACGAAAATACAAAAATCATTGTGATATAAATAAAAAATTTCCTGTTGTATAACTTATATCCTATTTTTACAAATTCTATAAATAAAAAAGACAGAATGAAAAAGAAAAGACCTATTCCGCATACATATGTTATTGTATTCTTTATTATTATTTTCTCAGCTATTTTAACATGGTTTGTTCCTGGTGGTGAGTTCGACAGAGAAACAATTACTCTTTCTGATGGAACTCAGAAAGAAGTTATCATTAAAGACTCATTTCATTATACTGATAATGAGCCACAAACGTGGGAAATATTTTCTTCATTTTTTGAAGGCTTTGTTGACAAATCTGAAATTATTGTTTTTATTCTTATGATTGGCGGTGCATTTTGGATAATGAATGATAGCAAGGCAATTGATGTTGGAATCTTTTCCTTTCTTAAAAAGACAAAACGAATTGAGCATATTAAATTCTTTAAATTCATTGGAATAGAAAATATTATCATCACTTTAATTATGTTGATGTTTTCGGTATTTGGTGCTGTATTTGGCATGAGCGAAGAAACCATTGCTTTTGTTATCATTTTTGTGCCACTTGCACTTTCAATGGGATATGATTCTATTGTTGGAGTAAACATGTGTTTTGTTGCGGCAGCTTTAGGATTTGCAGGAGCTTTATTAAATCCATTTACTATTGGAATTGCCCAGGGATTATCGGGAATACCATTATTTACTGGCATTGAATATCGATTTTTTATGTGGATTGTTCTAAATATTGTTGGGATATTCTATGTATTAAGGTATGCTAAAAAAATAAAGAAAAATCCTGAATCATCATTAGTATATGAAGATGATACTAAGAATTGGAGAAGCAAAGATCATATTGATCCTGAACATATGAAATACTATACTCCAATTTCTGCTTGGGTTGTTTATGGGATAATTTCAGTATCCTTAATCATATTCTCTTCTTTGTTTTACACAACGACTTTAAGCATAGGAAACTCATCTACAACATTGCCAATAATTCCAATATTAGCAGGACTTTTTATTATTCTTGGACCATTGGTTTTAAGAAAATCAGTTCATTTCTTCATATTAAATATATTACTATTTACCATCTTATTTTTAATAGTTGGTGTAATGGGTTATGGATGGTATGTTATGGAAATTGCAACCTTATTCTTTGTAATGGGACTTGCGTCAGGTATTGCAAATAATAAATCACCAAATACAATTACTAAATTATTTTTAGATGGAGCAAAAGATATTGCTTCTGCTGCATTAATTGTAGGTTTAGCAGGTGGAATAATCATTGTTTTGCAGGAAGGTAAAATTATTGATACAATATTGCACTCTGTTTCACAATCGATGAAAACTATGGGTAAAGTTGGTTCTATTGGAGTTATGTATTTGATACAAACCTTTATAAATATTATTATTCCTTCGGGAAGTGCAAAAGCCGCACTTACCATGCCAATTATGGCTCCATTTTCTGACCTGATCGGAATATCAAGACAAGCAACTGTAGTTGCTTTTCAACTTGGCGATGGATTTACTAATATGATTACTCCAACTTCGGGAGTATTAATTGGTGTTCTAGGTGTTGCAAAAATTCCATATGAGAAATGGGTAAAATGGATTACCCCATTTATGATCATTTTAGTAATTTTAGGATTCCTATTGTTAATTCCAACAGTATTAATGGATCTTAATGGATTTTAAACTAAATCATCTTTTATGAAAAAACTTATTCCAATTTTTCTAATTGTAGCTTTAACTTCTTTTGCAATAAATTCCTATTCTCAAGAAGATACAACAGCTACTCAAACTAAAAAAGAGGAAAAGATAAAAGATGGATGGACTTTTGGAGCTGTTCCGGTTGTGGCTTACGACAGCGATTTGGGTTTTAAGTATGGTGGATTAGTAAATTTCTACAATTATGGAAGACCCACAAGTTATCCAGAATATTTACAATCTATTTATCTTGAAATTTCACGAACAACAAAAGGAAGTGGTATAAACCAAATATTTTTTGATTCAGAACACATGTTTCCAGAATCACCAATAAGAATTACAAGTGATTTTAGTTATATGACAGAACAGGCCTTAGATTTTTATGGTTTTAACGGATATCAGTCTGTATACAATTCTGATTTTACAGACGATGATCCAAACAACTCACTCTATAAATCTAGAATGTATTATAGAATGGAGCGTAAAATGCTTCGTTTTACTGCTGATTTTTCAGGACGTATGTTTAATGATAATATTAAATGGGTTGTAGGATTAGCTCATGTAAATCACAAAATGGGTTCAGTTGACATAGCAAATCTAAACGAAGGAAAAGATGTTGAAGATTTGCTTCCTGTGATTGATAGTGTTCCCGGTTTATACGACGAATATGTTAATTGGGGAATTATTTCGACAGAAGAAGCCGACGGCGGTAAAATCAATTATATGAAATTAGGAACTGTTTACGATACAAGAGATAACGAAGCAAATCCAATGACAGGAATCTGGTCAGAAATTATTCTTATAACTGCTCCTAAGTTTATGGATAATTATGAAAATGATTATACACAGTTATCTATTACACATCGCCAATATTTTACTTTGATTCAAAAGAAATTATCCTTTGCATATAGATTAGGTTATCAGGGAACCATTGCAGGAGAAGTTCCTTATTATATGTTACCATATTTAAATTTTTCTTATAATCCATCTGTTGTAATTGAAGGATTAGGTGGAGCCAAATCAATTAGAGGAGTGCTAAGAGACAGAATTGTAGGTGATGGAATTGTTTATGGAAATTTGGAGTTTAGATGGAAATTTTTACGAACTGTAATTAAAAATCAGAATATTTATGTCGCTCTTAGTGGATTTACCGATTTTGGACAAGTTGTGCAAGAAACTAAAATCGATAAATCAAATATTCCCAATGATAGAAGTATTGATTTAACTAATTATTTCGGTTCTGAAAATGATGCACTTCATTTAGGATATGGATTAGGGCTTCATTTTGCTCTTAACGAGAACTTTATAATAGCTTTTGATTATGGTTTAGCAAATGATATGCGAGATGGTTCCAGCGGGCTTTATATTGGAATGAATTATCTGTTTTAGACATTCCTAATAATCATAACAAAAGGAGTTTATCTAAAGGTTGTTCACCCTTCGATAAACTCAGGATGACAAAATCCAGTTAATTATTTTATCACACTGTGCTTGTTGAAGTGTAGACAAAAAAAAGAGACTTTACAGCCTCCTTCTTCCTTAAAATTCTTCGAATTTATGTGTGACATCTCTAAACTCGCAACACTCCTCTAGATTTTTGCTATAAACATCCATTGCTCTTCTACTCATACCCATGCTTGAGAATCCTCCATCGTGGAAGATATTTTGCATTGTAATTTTTTTAGTGAGATCTGAGAACATTGTAACGCAATAATCGGCACATTCCTGGGCTGTTGCATTTCCTAAAGGCGACATTCTGTTTGAGAAATCCATCAATCCTTCTAATCCCATAATTCCTGAACCAGCAGTGGTTGGTGTTGGCGACTGAGATATAGTATTAATTCTAATCTTTTTCTCTCTTCCATAAATATATCCAAAGCTACGTGCTATAGATTCTAATAATGATTTAGCGTCGGCCATATCGTTATAACCATATAAAGTACGTTGTGCAGCAACATATGAAAGCGCGAGTACTGAGCCCCAATTATTTAAGGCATCCTTTTTACGCGAAACCTGTAATATCTTATGAAACGATAAAGCCGAAACGTCAAGTGTTTTTAGAAAATACTCATAGTTAAGGTTGTCATATGTTATTCCTTTTCGAACGTTTGGAGACATTCCAATAGAATGAAGAATAAAATCGAATTTACCACCAAATCTTTCCATGGTTTTATCAATTAAATCCTCTATATCTTTAACATTTGTTGCATCTGCAGGAATAACTTCTGTGTTACACTTTTTTGCAAGTTCCTCAGTATCTCCAAGGCGTAATGCAAACGGCGCATTTGTTAAAACTATTTCTGCACCTTCTTCATAAGCTTTTTCGGCTACTTTCCATGCTATTGACTTATCGTTTAATGCGCCAAATATTAATCCTTTTTTACCTTTTAATAAATTAAATGCCATGTTGTAATTTTTTATTTGTACAAGTTAGATACAATTAAGCAAAATTATTGTTCACTTGCACAGTTATTAAGATTTATTCTTATTTAGATAACAAAACCCTTGCGTTCTGAATTGCAGCATCTGTAAGTGCTTCACCACTTAACATTTTTGCAATTTCATTTATTCTTTCATCTTTCGATAAGAGTTTAATATATGTATTTGTAGTTTCGTGATTATCCTTTTTATAAACCAAATAATGAAAATCACCTTTACTTGCTATCTGAGGTAGATGCGTAATATTAATTACCTGCATATTCTCAGACATACGTTTAATTATTGATCCCATTTTGTCAGCGATTTCTCCTGATGTTCCTGTATCAATTTCATCAAAAATTATAGTTGGCAAAGTAGTTGTTTCAACAATAAGAGATTTTATACTAATCATTAATCTGGAAATTTCACCGCCAGAAGCAACTCTAGATAATTCCTCTAAGGCAACATTTTTGTTTGCAGAAAATAAAAACTTTATAAATTCCTTACCTGTTGGTAAAAACTCGTCAGAAGATACTTGTTCAACTTTAAAGTTAGCATTTGGAATACCTAACTGCTGCAGAATTTCAATTACTTTATTTTCAATCTTGGGAATTATATGCTTTCTATTCTCTGATATTTTATTTGATAATGCAATCAATTCATTGTTTAAAGAATCAATTTCCTTCTTTATTTTCTCAGTTTCAAAATCATAAGAGGTAATATGATCAATTTTTTGCTGTAATTCTTCTTTAATCTTGATGAGTTCATTAATTGAAGCTACTTTATGCTTTTGTTGCTGAGAATAAATCGTATCAAGACGTTCACGAATAAATTCAATTCTAGCAGGATCGTGTTCAATTTTTTCGTTTAGTTTTTCTATCTCACTATTAACATCCTGGAGTTCTATATAAACCGAATCAATTCTTTGAACTAAATCCTCACCTTCCTTTATATATTTTGAAATGGATTCTACAGCAGATTTTGTCTGCTTAATATTTGAAATAATAGAAATCTCTTCACCCGATAGTAAATGTTCACTATTTGTAAGATTTAACTTTATTTCTTCTGCATGATTTAGCTGCTCAAGCTCAGCCTCCATTTCTTCTTGCTCACCTTCAACCAATTTTAAAGCTTCTATCTGCTCAAACTGAAATTGATAATAATCCAAATCTGATTTAGCCTTATCGGCATTATTTAATAATTTCTTATACTCTGACGTTAATATATTATACTCTTCAAATTTATTTCTGTAAGTATCAAGTATTTCTTGATGATTGGCAAATGAATCTACAAGACTTAACTGGAAATGATCATCACCTAAGAGCAAGCTTTCGTGCTGCGAATGAATATCTATCAGATTATTGCTTAAATCTTTTAAAACCGTCAGATTTACTGGAGTGTCATTTATAAAAGCTCTTGATTTTCCTTTGTCGTTTATCTCACGTCTAATTGTCGTTAGATCCTCATAATCTAGATCGTTTTCCTTAAAAAATTCTTTAATATGATATTGATTAATCTGAAATTTTGCTTCAACAAAACATTTATGGGTTTTATCTTTCAAAACTGAAGTATCGGCCCTTTGACCTAGAATAAGAGATAATGCACCTAGTAAGATTGATTTTCCAGCACCTGTTTCACCAGTAATAATATTCAAGCCATTGTTAAAATCAATTTCTAACTCATTGATTAAAGCATAATTCTGAATATATATTGATTGAAGCATAAATATCAGTTTATCTGAATAATGAATACAAACTTACTAAAAAAAGATTATCAATAATCCTTTTTAAACAGCAATAATTCCAAATTAGTTTATTGATTTTTATTCTTTGATTTTCTTATATTTTTCCGCACGTGTTGGATCAATCTCTACCAAAATTTTATAAACTCTATCGGCTTCCGCCATAAACGACTCAGAGAATACATTAACAAATTCATCTGATTTAGCACTCATCATCAAATCATAATAAAATAAATATGGATCCGGTTTCTGTCGATATATCTTTTGTAGTAGATCAAGGCTTTCAGCAATTTCCGCTCTTCCTGTTGCTTCTTTACTATCCATTACATCAAGACCCAATCTGTGGTAACGATAAATAAACTGCCTTAAGCCTTTATATCTATCGTTTAAAATATTTTCTACTAACCAATATCTATTTTTTCGACTTTCAAATGCCTTCCATCCCTTTTCAGGAGCATTTTGAGCATAATTAACAATTTGCTCTGCTTTCTGGAAATTCACGGTTCCTCCAAGCATAGAAAAAGAATCATAGTCAAGTCCGATAATAATATATGCGTAGTAAGCAAGAAGAGAAGTTAAATTAGATCGGTGTTCCGATTCACTAAATTCAAGAGTTTCAAATTCAATATAATTAAATTTACAATTATCATCCTTAAAATTTAAAATGGTTGTATTATAAGATGTATTAAAAATAGGACGACGCGATTGTACTTGGATACTACCTACGAATTCATCGCCACTATGAGATTGGAGATTAATTAAGATATTACACTCTATACGTTCTTCATTTGTATATACATGATTTGTCCATGCTCTATTATTCATGAACTCGTAAATAGCCGTTTGTAATGTTTGGAAAACTTGTTTATTAGTACCTTGAATTTGTGAAGAATTAACCTGTATATTACATCTTAACTCCTGACTATAAGATACATTCCAAATGAATAGTATTCCAAAAATTAGTACTGCTATTTTCTTCATGTTTTATTATTTCGTAAGTTTTTCAATCACTGCATTTACAATATCGACTGCAACTTCCTTTTTAGGTTTTAATCCAAAATCAGTACGATTACTCTCATTATCAATAATACTTATTTTGTTTGTATCATACCCAAATCCAGCACCTTCATCATTTAATGAATTAAGAACGATAAAGTCAAGGTTTTTATTTTTAATCTTCTTTATAGCATTTTCAAATTCGTCATTTGTTTCTAATGCAAAACCAATAAGTTTCTGATTCTTTTTCTTCATTTTGCCAAGCTCAGCAGCAATATCCTTATTTGGTTCCAGATTAATTTGCATTTCATCTCCCATGCGTTTAACTTTTTCATCAAAGTAAACCATAGGTTTAAAATCTGCAACTGCTGCCGACATAATTGCTGCATCGCATTCAGGAAAGCAATTAACTGACTCTGTATACATTTCCTGTGCTGTTTTTACATTAATTTTTGTAATAAGTGAGCTTGATGGTTCTAAATGCGTTGGTCCTGAAATTAAAAAAACTTCAGCACCTTGAGAAGCCAACTCTTCTGCAATAGCATAACCCATTTTACCAGTACTATAATTCCCAATATATCTTACTGGATCAATTGGCTCATAAGTTGGGCCTGCTGTTACAAGAACTTTTTTAGATTTTAGTTTTTTTTTTGAAGAGAAGAAATTAATTACATTTTCTGTAATAACTTCTGGTTCAGCCATTCGGCCTTTTCCTATTAATCCACTTGCTAATTCTCCACTCTCTGGCTCTACAATAATATTACCATATGACTTAAGAGTTTCAATATTTTTCAAGTTGGCTGGATGTTGAAACATATCCAGGTCCATAGCTGGAGCAATCATTACAGGGCATTTTGCTGATAAATATGTTGTTATTAGTAAATTATCGGCAATGGCATTTGCCATTTTACCCATTGAATTAGCAGTTGCTGGGGCTATTAAGAATAAATCCGACCATGCTCCAAGATCTACATGACTATTCCACTGCCCGTTTTCCGGGTCAAAGAATTCAACTAATATTGGATTTTTTGATAATGTTGCCATAGTTAAAGGTGTAATAAACTCTTTAGCTAATTTTGTCATAACAACCTTAACTTCAGCGCCTTCTTTAACAAGCAACCTTACAAGAATAGCAGCCTTATAGGCCGCTATTCCTCCGGTAATTCCCAATAAAATATTTTTTCCTTTTAGCTTCATAAGCTAATTTTTTAGTTCAGAACTATTCGTTTTCTTCTGCCTCTGGCTTTCTGAAATAAATTTGTTCGTCAAGAAATTCTTCCATTGCAATTAATGTAGGTTTTGGAAGTCTCTCATAAAATCTTGAAATTTCAATTTGTTCTCTATTTTCAAATACCTCTTCAAGATTGTCAGTGTAAGAAGCAAATTCTTCTAATTTTCTATTTAATTCTTCTTTTAGCTCACTACCAATCTGATTTGCTCTCTTAGACACAATTGCAACTGTTTCATAAATATTTCCTGTTACACTTCCAATCGTATTTAGATTTCGTGTAATAGTTGTTGCAGGCGCTTTTGTCTTTTTATAATCCATCCTTTATATAATTTAAAAAAATTAATTTTTCAATATTGCATTTGAATTATCAAACATCTCAACAGCGTCTTTCATATATTCACTTTCAGGAAATTCATCCAAAAATGAATAATACTCATCAACCGCTGATTGATATCTTTCAACTTTTTTATTTTGAATACTACCTTCAGCTAATAAATACTTAGATCTAAGAACAAGATACATAATTTCTTCACGATACTTAGTTTCAGGAAAATCATCAAGGCTAGTATTTAAAGCAATAATTGCTGCTGTATAGTCTCCAAGTTCAAAATACAATTTTGCATTTTGATATGATTTATCAACTAATTTATCTCTTAACTCCCCAATAATTCTTATACATTCACCTGCTCTATCACTATTCGGATATCTAGACATATAAATACTTAGTGCTGATATTGCTTGATAAGTATATGATTGATCCAAACTTGAACGAGGTGTCTGCAAGTACATACAATATGCACTCATATATTCGGCTTCCTCAGCATAAGGACTATTTGCAAAAAATCCCTTAAACTCATTAAAATAATGAGCAGCGAGCAAATACTCTTTTTGATTATAACTACAATAAGCTCCATAAAAGAAAACAGTATCAGCCTGCTCTGTTCCTTTTAAAATTGGCTTTAGCTGCTCAAACAATCCTTCAGCTCTCATATAATCTTCCTCTGCATAATACTCAAGAGCTTTATTGTATTTTAATCTATAATCTCTGCTTTTTAATAATTTCTCATATTTACACGACGAAACTATTACTATCAGTAAAAAAATTGGTATGTATCTTTTCATTTTTTTAAACATTTTGCAAATGTACAATTTTACTTTAATATGCTAAAATATAATTACATTAAACGCCATATTTATCTAATTTATTTTTATCCCCTTGGTATTTTTTTAAAATTAAGTACTTTTGTGGCAATAAAAAACAACAATTAAAATCATAATAACGTGGATTTATTTAATAAAATAAAAGAAAGTATGGGGCCTTTAGGGCAACATATGAAACAAGCCCATGGCTATTTCACATTCCCAAAATTAGAAGGCGAAATTCATCCTAAAATGAAATTTAGGGGAAAAGAAGTTCTTACATGGAGTTTAAACAACTACATAGGATTAGCAAACCATCCGGAAGTTAGAAAAGCGGATGCTGCTGCGGCCCAAGAATATGGATTAGCATACCCAATGGGAGCTCGAATGATGTCAGGTCAAACAAGCAAGCATGAAGAGCTAGAATCAAAATTAGCTGAATTTGTAAGCAAAGAAGATGCCTTTCTTCTAAATTTTGGATACCAAGGAATGGTTTCTATTATCGACAGCTTAGTTACTAGAAATGATGTAATCGTTTATGATAATGAGTCACATGCATGTATTATGGATGGTGTTTTTCTTCATAAAGCAAAAGGAGGAAAAAGTTTTGTGTACAACCACAATGATATGGAAAAATGCGAGAAGATGTTAGGTTTTGCAACCAAACGCGCAAATGAAACAGGTGGAGGAGTTCTTGTAATCACTGAAGGTGTTTTTGGCATGGCTGGGGACTTAGGTAAGTTAAAAGAAATTGTTGCTCTTAAAGAAAAATACGAATTCAGATTACTTGTTGATGATGCACATGGTTTTGGAACTATGGGTGAAACAGGTGCTGGAGCTGGAGAACATTTTGGAGTACAAGATGGTATTGATGTTTACTTTGCTACTTTTGCTAAGGCAATGGCTGGAATTGGAGCATTTGTTGCTTCTACAGAAGATATTGTTAATTATTTAAGATACAACCTAAGATCTCAGATATTTGCTAAATCTTTACCAATGCCTATTGTTATTGGTTCTTTAAAGAGATTGGAGCTTTTAAAAACAGAAAAGCAGTTAAGAGAAAACTTATGGAAAGTAGTTAATGCTTTACAATCTGGATTAAAAGAAGCTGGTTTTGATTTAGGTGTTACAGAATCACCTGTAACCCCTGTATATTTATCTGGAAGTATTCCTGAAGGAACTAATATAACAATGGATTTAAGAGAAAATTATAATGTTTTTTGTTCAATAGTTGTTTATCCTGTAATTCCAAAAGGACAATTACTATTGAGATTAATTCCAACAGCGATGCATACTTTAGAAGATGTTGAATATACTATTAATGCATTTAAAGCGGTACACAAGAAATTAATAAATGGAGAATATAAAGCAGATTCAATTGCTCCGGTATAAGCCATAATTAAACTCAAAAATAAAACCCGACCAAATTGGTCGGGTTTTATTTTATATCAAATTTTGAGATAATGAAAATTATTGTGCACCTAAAAACCTTTCAGCATCAATAGCTGCCATACATCCTGATCCCGCAGCAGTAACTGCTTGTCTGTAATGAGGATCCATAACATCGCCACATGCAAAAACACCTTCAACTTTAGTCTTAGTATTTCCTGGATCTGTTATTATATAGCCAACTTCATCGGTATCAAGAAAATCAGCAAAAATATCTGAATTAGGTTTATGTCCAATGGCTACAAAGAAACCATGTATATCTTTTTTAACTTCTTCTCCTTTGGCATTTGTTAAAAGAACACCTGTTACACCACTCATATCCCCTACTATCTCTTTGGTCTTATGTTCAAAAAGAACTTCGATATTTGGTGTTTTCATTACGCGATCTACCATTACTTTAGAAGCACGCATGTAATCTTTTCTTATAATTAAATAAACTTTATTACATATTCCAGCTAAATAAGTTGCTTCTTCCGCAGCAGTATCACCGCCACCAACAACAGCTACATCTTTACCTTTATAGAAGAATCCATCGCATGTAGCACATGCCGAAACACCTTGTCCTTTAAATTTTTCTTCTGATTCTAATCCTAAGTATTTAGCAGTTGCACCAGTAGCAATAATTAATGATTCTGCCTCAATTAACTTATTACCATCAACTGTAACCTTAAATGGTCTTTGACTTAATTCTGTTGCAGTTGCTACACCAAATCTAACATCAGCACCAAATCTTTGAGCTTGAGATTTAAGATCTTCCATCATAGCAGGGCCAGTAATTCCTTCTGGATATCCTGGGAAATTTTCTACATCATTAGTGGTTGTTAATTGTCCTCCTGGCTCCATTCCTTCATACATTACAGGATTTAAATTTGCTCTTGAAGCATAAATTGCTGCTGTATAACCTGCAGGTCCCGACCCTATAATTAAACATTTTACCTTTTCTGATTCAGAATTAGTCACATTTTGTTTTTTATTTTCTTCTATATTGTCCATTGACTTAAATAATGCCATTTCTATTTTAATTTTAAATTATTGATTTATTTATCTTAACTAATAATCTAAATATTTAAATTATTGTTTTTCGTTCAATCAATAAATATACCACATTTTATATTAATATTAATTTTGAAGATTAATATTTGAATACTATTTTTGTGTAACATTTCGGGATGTAGCTCAGCCAGGTTAGAGTACTGGTCTGGGGGACCAGGGGCCGGAAGTTCGAATCTTCTCATCCCGACAAAAGTCACAATTTATTTTGTGACTTTTTTTATGTCTAAATGTCAGTGTTTGTTTGTCATTATTATTTGTATTTTTATACCTCCAAACTTTTAAACATAATTAATCATGCAAAATATTTTTCTTTTTATCTTAATAAGCATTATTTCCTTTTCAAGTTTCGCTCAAGATAACACATCTACTGTTATGTTTTATAATGTTGAAAATCTTTTCGATACAGTTGATGATCCGTTAATAAAAGATGAAGAATTTACACCTAAAGGAAAAAAACAATGGACAACAGAAAGATATCAAAAGAAATTAAATGACATAGCAAAAGTTATTAGTTCTGTAAAAGAGAATAAACTTCCCGTTATTGCAGGATTTTGTGAGGTTGAAAACCGTGGTGTTCTTGAAGATTTAATTAAAACTGAAACCTTAAAATCCAATAATTATAAAATTGTACACGAAGACAGTCCTGATTCAAGAGGTATTGACGTTGGTCTTATTTATAATCCAGACGAATTTACTTATTTATCACATGTTTCTATTCCTGTGCATACCGATAGTAAATATAAAGTTAGAGATATATTATACACAAAAGGTATTTTATTCGGTGAAGATACAATCCATGTATTTGTTAATCATTGGAAATCGAGAAGTGGAGGACAAGTTGAGACAGAACCTCAAAGAATTAAATGTGCCGAAACTCTTAGAAAAGAGGTTAATTCAATATTAGAATCAAATATGAATGCTAAAATTCTAATTATGGGTGATCTTAACGATGGACCAAAAAACAACAGTATTTATGAAACCTTAATGGCTAATAATTCTGATGATGAAGGCTCTTTATTCAATTTAATGCTAGAGCAATCAGAGGCTGGAAAAGGAACTCATAGTTATAGAGGAGAATGGAGCATGCTTGACAATTTAATTGTATCGCAGAGCTTTTTAAATAAAAAAGTATTTACCGTTGAAGGTAAAACAGGTCACATTTTTTCTGCAGGTTGGATAACATATGAAAACAAAAACGGACAAAAAAGTCCTAACAGGACTTATGGCGGACCAAATTATTACGGTGGTTTTAGCGATCATTATCCGGTATATTTAATTCTAAAAAAGAATTAGTTTAAATGAAATTCAAATTATCATCGGAATATGCTCCCACAGGAGATCAACCAGAAGCAATTAAAGAACTTTCGGCTGGTATAGTAAGAGGTGATAAATTTCAGACACTTCTTGGTGTAACAGGTTCAGGAAAAACTTTTACTGTTGCTAATGTAATTGAGCAAGTTCAAAAGCCAACCTTGGTATTGAGTCATAACAAAACATTGGCAGCACAATTATATGGAGAGTTTAAACATTTTTTTCCAGATAATGCAGTAGAATATTTTGTTTCTTATTACGATTATTATCAACCAGAGGCTTATCTCCCTGTAACTGACACATACATTGAAAAGGATTTATCAATAAATGAAGAAATTGAAAAACTCAGACTGAGTGCTACTTCTTCGTTACTTTCAGGCAGAAGAGATGTCATTGTCGTTTCGTCAGTTTCGTGCATTTATGGTATTGGAAATCCAGAAGATTTTCATAGCAATACAATTACAATAAAAGCAGGTCAAACTATTGATCGAAATCAGTTTCTAAGATATTTAGTTGAGAGTTTATATTCCCGAACTGAAATTGAATTTAAGCCAGGAACCTTTAAAGTTAAAGGTGACACAATAGATATTTATCTTGCATATAGTGATTTAGCATATCGAGTTGCGTTTTGGGGTGATGAGATTGAAGAAATAGAATCTTTTAATCCAATTAATAATACAACAATTGAAAAATTAGATTCAGGAATAATATATCCAGCTAATATCTTTGTGACAACAAAAGATCGCATGCACAGTGCAATTCATCAAATTCAAGATGAACTATTTAATCAAATAGAATTCTTCAATTCTGTTGGAAAAAAGTTCGAAGCAAAACGGATTAAAGATAGAGTAGAATATGATCTGGAAATGATAAAAGAATTAGGTTATTGTTCTGGAATTGAAAATTACTCTCGTTATTTTGATGGAAGAAGACCAGGGACTAGACCATTCTGTTTACTTGATTATTTTCCTGAAGATTATCTTACGGTAATTGATGAAAGTCATGTAACACTTCCTCAAATAAGAGCAATGTATGGTGGAGATCGATCTCGAAAAGAAAATCTTGTTGAATATGGTTTTCGATTACCTGCTGCGATTGATAACAGACCTCTAAAATTTGAAGAGTTCGAAGACATAACAAATCAACTCATGTACGTAAGTGCAACTCCTGCAGATTATGAAATTGAAAAGTGTGAAGGTGTTATAGTTGAACAAGTTATTCGACCAACTGGTTTACTTGATCCTGAAATTGAAGTACGTCCTTCGTTAAATCAAATTGATGATTTAATGGAGGAAATACATTTAAGAACTGAGAAAAAACAAAGAGTTCTTGTTACTACTTTAACAAAAAGGATGGCTGAAGAATTAACAAAATATTTAACTCGTTTTGAAATAAAATGTCGTTACATACATTCTGATGTTGATACTTTAGATCGGGTTGAAATAATGGATCAGCTGCGTGATGGAACTTTTGATGTTCTTATCGGGATAAATTTATTACGTGAAGGATTGGATTTACCTGAAGTTGCACTTGTAGCAATCCTTGATGCTGACAAAGAAGGATTTTTAAGATCGTCAAGAGCTTTAACACAAACATCAGGTAGAGCTGCACGAAATATTGAAGGAAAAGTTATTATGTACGCCGATAAGATTACACGATCTATGAAGCAAACCATTGATGAGACCACAACGCGAAGAGAAAAACAACTTGCTTATAACGAGAAAAACGGAATAACACCGCAACAAATTATAAAAGCTTTTGGCACAACAATGAAAAATTTCCAGAATAAGGGACAAAAAGGGAAAATATACACTGAACCAGATGGTTTAGACATTGCTGCTGATCCAATTGTTAAATACATGGATAAGATGGCCTTAGAAAAAGCTATACAGAGAACTAAATCGTCAATGGAAAAGGCTGCTAAAGATTTAGATTTCAAAGAAGCCGCACGTTTACGCGATGAAATGTTTGCTTTGGAAGAACTATTAAAAAAGAAATAATAATCAATAATAAATACAATTATTTTTTTACTATTTATGAAAATTTTATACAATGGTAATATTGATAATTGTTAATTGAATTTTATCCCAAATATGTTTTCAATAACTTACTTCTGGAAGTATGTCTTAATCTTCTAATAGCTTTTTCTTTAATCTGGCGTACTCTTTCTCTTGTTAATCCAAAGTTATCACCAATTTCTTCAAGTGTCATTTCCCCAACTCCAATGCCAAAGAAATATTTAATAATATCCCTTTCCCTTTCAGTTAATGTAGCTAATGCTCGGTCAATTTCACGAATCAAAGATTCGTTAATCAAGCTATTATCAGCTTTTGGAGCATCATTATTCTCAAGAACGTCAAGCAAGCTACTCTCCTCGCCATTTGCAAAAGGAGCATCCATTGATACATGTCTGCCAGATACTCTCATAGTATCTGCTACTTTATCCTTAGGCAATTCCAGCTTATCGGCTAATTCGTCCGGTGAAGGAGTTCTTTCATTCTCTTGTTCAAATTTAGAAAATGCTTTATTTATTTTATTTAAAGAACCAACTTGATTCAATGGCAAACGTACAATTCTTGATTGCTCAGCTAATGCCTGCAATATAGATTGACGAATCCACCATACAGCATATGAAATAAATTTAAATCCACGAGTTTCGTCAAATTTTTCGGCAGCTTTTATTAAACCAAGATTACCTTCATTAATTAAGTCGGGTAATGTAAGTCCTTGATTCTGGTACTGTTTAGCGACAGAAACAACAAAGCGCAAATTTGCTTTTGTGAGTTTCTCTAAAGCAAGCCTGTCCCCTTTTCTAATTCTTTGTGCAAGTTCAACTTCTTCTTCAACAGTAATTAATCCTTCACGACCAATTTCTTGCAAATACTTGTCTAGAGAAGCACTTTCTCTGTTGGTTATCGATTTTGTAATTTTTAACTGTCTCATTGACTATAAAAGATTTCTCAAAATTAACTCTTACTCAAAACTCTAATTGCAAATTTACAGTAAAAAAACACCAAAAATCTAAGTAGTAATATAAAACAATGATTTTATTTCAGTTCTATCTGATATACATACATATATCTAAGTCCAGGATACAAACCTTCCAATTCAACAATTGCTCCTTCATCTTCACTACTAAGGATTTTTTTTAGATCATCGACATTGGCAACTTCCTGACCTTGCACTTTAAGAATAATAAATCCCTCTTTTATGCCTGACTTTCTAAAAGCACCTTTTTTGATTTCCGTAATTCTAACACCATTAGTAATACCTATTCTTCTTTTATCAACATTATCTACTTGCTGAAATGATGCACCCAAAATGGAAAAGAACTCATCGGTTTTAACAATTTTCGTGTTTCCAAGCATATTACGTAGAAGTACCTCAAATTGTTTCTTTTTATTATCTCTTTTAGCAGTAATGTATATAATTTCTCCAGGTCTGTAATTTCCCATTTGCTCTGTTAATTCGGCAACACTATTTGTTTTTACTTTATTAACTTCCACTATCACATCTCCTTCCTTCAAACCTGCTTCTTGTGCAGCTCCACCGTCGTTTATCCCAGAAATAAAGACTCCCTCGATTTTATCAAGGTTATATCTTTCTGCAATTTCACTATTTACATCCAGAATACTAATGCCAAGAACAGCTCTTTGCACTTCACCGAATTTTATAAAATCAGCAACAACCTTTTTCACCAAATTAATTGGAATCGCGAATGAATAACCAGAGTATGATCCTGATGGTGATAAAATGGCTGAATTTATTCCAACCAATTCGCCTCTTAAATTTACTAATGCTCCTCCACTATTCCCTTTATTTACAGCAGCATCGGTTTGAATATATGACTCAATAGGGTAATTACTTTTATTATCAAGAATATTTATATTTCGAGCTTTAGCACTTACAATACCTGCTGTTACGGTTGAAGTTAGATTAAAGGGGTTTCCCACTGCCAATACCCATTCTCCTACTTTTAATACATCTGAGTTTCCAAAAGAAATAAATGGGAGTACAGGGGAATCAACTTTTAATAAAGCAAGATCAGTACCAGGGTCTGCTCCTACCAACTTTGCTGTAAATGTTCTTTTATCATTTAAAACAACCTGTACTTCATCAGAATCTTCAATTACATGATTATTGGTAACAATATATCCATCTTCCGAAATAATTACTCCAGATCCAAATGATACTGCAGGCTGATTATACTTTTCACCAAATAACCATTCGTAAAATGAATTATTATACGAATCGTTATTTTCCAGATTATATTTAGATGTTACGTGAACTACAGCATGAATACTTTTATCTGCTGCAAGTGTGAAATCATAAAATTCACTCTCAGGGATATTACCTTGATAAAAATTAACAAGACTAGTGTCTTCTAATAAATCAAGTGCCTTTTGCTGTTGAGTTTTAGAATCAGGTCCTTTAATTTTCTCTTGAAAATAATTTGTATAAATAATAATGGTTAATAAAGCGGATAAACCAGCAATAAGAATGTTCCCTATAAATGTTTTTGCTTTCATAACACGAATGTTTTTCAATTATTTTTATTCTACTTATAGCTCAAAATTAATGTCTTTTGATTCAAAATGTATGAGTTTAACATTATTTAACAAGCAACTGTCAAATGTACATTTTAAATAATTTATTTATAAGTTTACAAAAAAATACAATATGACAATTCATTTTTTCAAATATCAAGGTACAGGAAATGACTTTATCATTCTTGACAACAGAGAGAAAAAAATATCACTAAACAAACTTCAAATCAAATACTTGTGCGACAGAAGATTTGGCATAGGTGCAGATGGATTAATGCTACTGGAAAATCACGCTAATTTGGATTTTAATATGAAATATTATAATTCTGATGGGAATGAAAGTAGCATGTGTGGTAATGGAGGTAGATGTATTGTTGATTTTGCTAAAAATCTTGGGATTTTCGCCAAAGAAACCATTTTCAGTGCAATTGATGGAATACACAAAGCTAAAATTAATGAAGATGATTCTATTTCACTTAAAATGCAAAATGTTACTAGTATCAATAAAGTAAACACAAATTATTTCTTAAATACCGGATCTCCTCACTATGTTACCTTCAAAGAGAAAGTTAAAGAAATTGATGTATACAATCGAGGTAAGGAAATAAGATATAGTAAAGAATTTGCCCCTGATGGAACCAATGTTAATTTTGTTGAAATTCAAGAGGATAATATTTATGTAAGAACATACGAGAGAGGAGTTGAAAACGAAACATTATCATGCGGTACTGGAGTTACAGCATCAGCCATCGCTGCTTCTCTTTTTACTAAATCAAAAAATAATTCTTATGACATTCTAACAATTGGAGGGAACTTGCATGTATCTTTTACAAAAGAAAATAATAACTCTTTTAAAAACATTTGGTTAACCGGTCCTGCTACTGAAGTCTTTTCTGGAAAAATTGACATTTAAACCAATAGAAATATTTCCTGTCTAATTACGAAATAAAACTACATCAATATGAAAATATTACAATATTCAATTTTAGCTTTTATCTGTTTAATTAGTTTAGATTCATTTGGGCAAAATAATGAAAACAGCAATGAAGTTCTCGAAAAATTAAATAATCAACTTGAAAATCTTAATCATAGATTAGATAGATTAGAAAAAATATCAGATGACATTCTTTGGTATAATAAAGTTGGTGATGTGGCCTATATTGATAAGGTTTATATTTATGGTCCTCCGAAGTGGAAAGAAGCAAATGAAACGGCTCAAGGTGCTGGAAATCCAGTTAAATTTTGGTCATACACTTTTATACCAAAAAATATAGATCCTTCTAAGAAATATCCATTAATTGTATTGCCTCACGGAGGTGTACATGGAGACTTTACAACATATTACGCACATATTATTCGTGAGCTAATCGCTCAGCAATATATTGTTGTTGCAGCCGAATACAGAGGTAGCACAGGATATGGTAAAGGGCATTATGAAAAGATTGATTACGGAGGACTTGAAACAGAAGATGTTGATGCAAGTCGTCAGTTTATGATTGATAATTATGAAATAGTTGATAAAAATAGAGTTGGAATTATTGGCTGGAGTCATGGTGGATTAATTTCTCTTATGAACATATTCGATCATCCTAAAAATTACAAAGTTGCATTTGCTGGTGTTCCAGTAAGTGATTTAGTTGCTCGCATGGGGTATCAAACGCAGGATTACCGTGATTTATATTCAGCTGATTATCATATTGGAAAAACTGCTTTTGAAAATGTAAACGAATACAGAAGAAGATCTCCTGCATGGAATACCCATAAATATACTGGTACACCTCTCTTAATTCATACTAACACTATTGATGATGATGTAAATATTCTTGAAGTTGAACATTTAATAAAATCCTTAAAAGCTGAAGGAAAACAATTTGATTATGAGATTTTTCAAGCAGTACCAGGAGGTCATTCTTTTGACAGAATGGATACAAAACACGCCAGAGAAGTTCGTGTTAAAATCTATAAGTTTCTTGATCAGTTTTTAAATCCTCCAAAAAAAATAAAAACAGTTGAAGATTTAGAAAAAGCAGCTTATAAATTTAATTAAATTACTGTAATACTGATATTTATCAATGTAAGTGATTTGCTATTATAATTCCGATAATAAAACAAAAGAGGCGATATAAATATCGCCTCTTTTTATTCTTAATATGTTTTGCTATACATCAATTCGTGCATATTTAGCATGTTTCTCAATAAATTCTCTACGAGGAGGTACTTCATCACCCATAAGCATAGAAAAAATATGATCAGCTTCTGCAGCACTATCAATAGTAATTTGTCTTAGTTTTCTCTCTCCCGGATCCATTGTTGTATCCCAAAGTTGAGATGCATTCATTTCACCAAGACCTTTATATCTCTGAATAGAAACGGAACCGTCTTTTCCTTTTCCAAGTTCTTCTACCCTTTCATTTCTTTCCTCATCAGACCAGCAATAATACTGAGTCTTACCCTTTTTAACAAGATATAATGGTGGTGTTGCAATATAAAGGTAACCTCGATTAATTAACTCTGTCATGTAACGGAAAAAGAATGTCATAATTAAAGTTTCAATATGACTACCATCTACATCGGCATCACACATAATCACAACCTTATGGTAACGTAATTTTTCAAGATTTAGCTCTTTACTATCTTCTTCAGTTCCTATTGAAACACCTAAAGCAGTGAAAATATTCTTTATCTCTTCGTTTTCAAATATTTTATAAGGCATTGCCTTCTCTACATTCAAGATTTTACCACGCAATGGCATAATAGCCTGAAATTTTCTATCACGGCCTGCTTTGGCTGTTCCACCCGCAGAATCTCCCTCAACAAGGAATAATTCACACTTCTCAGGATCTCTATCTGAGCAATCGGATAATTTTCCTGGAAGCCCTGAACCTGAAAGTACGTTCTTACGTTGAACAAGTTCTCTTGCTTTACGTGCAGCATGACGAGCAGTTGCTGCCATTATTACTTTCTGAACTATAATTCTTGCGTCCTTTGGATTCTCTTCAAGGTAATTACTAAGCGACTCACTTACAGCTTGATCAACAGCGCCCATTACTTCGGTATTACCAAGTTTGGTTTTTGTCTGTCCTTCGAATTGAGGTTCCTGAACTTTTACAGAAATAACAGCTGTTAAACCTTCACGAAAGTCATCACCACTAATATCAAATTTAAGTTTAGAGAGCATTCCTGATTTCTCAGCATAGCTTTTTAATGTTCTTGTTAATCCACGACGAAATCCTGACAAATGGGTTCCACCTTCAATCGTATTGATATTATTTACATACGAATGAATATTCTCTGAGAATGATGTATTATAACGTAATGCAATTTCTACTGGAACATCATTTTTCTCAGTATCTAGATGTATAGTATCAGCAATAAGCTTCTCACGTGAAGCATCTAGGAAAGCGACAAATTCTTTTAAACCTTCTTCAGACTGATATGAATCACTTCTGAATTTTTTTGAGTCTCCATTTCCGTTTCCGTTTCCGTTTCCGTTTTCCTCAAACTCTCTTCTATCTTCAATCGACAACTTGATTCCCTTGTTTAGAAATGCTAATTCGCGTAATCGTGTTGCAAGAACTTCATACTTGTACTCAGTAACAGTGAAAATTGTATCATCTGGTTTAAAAGTGACAATAGTTCCTGTTTTATCTGTATTACCAATTTCCTGAATATCTCCTTTAGGTTTTCCTATTTCGTATTCCTGTACATATATTTTACCATTACGATGAACTTCAGCACGTAAATGCTTAGATAATGCATTAACACAAGAAACACCAACACCGTGCAATCCACCAGATACTTTATATGAATCTTTATCGAATTTACCTCCAGCGTGAAGAACTGTCATTACAACTTCTAATGCTGATTTTCCTTCTTTTTCATGAAGATCAACCGGTATTCCTCTACCATCGTCAGTAACGGTAATTGAATTATCTTCGTTTATAACTACATCAATGTTATTACAATACCCTGCTAACGCTTCATCAATTGAGTTATCAACTACTTCGTAAACTAAATGATGAAGTCCTTTCTCGCTAATATCACCAATATACATTGCAGGTCTTTTACGAACTGCTTCTAATCCCTCAAGAACCTGAATACTATCAGCTGAATAGTTTCCATTTCCATTTTCCTTGCTCTCACCGTTCACTTCTAATTCTTCGTTTTTCAGATCACTCATCGTTTTCCTATTTATTTAATACTTTATCAAATTTGAACAATACTTACGTATTTCCGGGTTAAAATTACCTGGTTTAAAAAACTATTTTAAAATATTTTTTAAATGGATTTTTTTTGTTTTTTCAACACCTGGAAATAAATTTACATCAACTTAATAATCAGACTCTTAAAAAATTTATTTGAGTCGTTATTTTCAACGTGTAAATATACTAAAAATATGTAATTTTCAGTCGATTAAAACGAAATAAATTGGCTTATTTTATTAACATAAAATTCACATTTTTTCAACTCATTTTTAATGTGGATTAAAAAGAATATGTAATACCTCCAAGAATGTTAAAACTGTAGGTTGGATAAAGGTTCCATTCGTAATAATTGTCAGATAATAAATTATTTAACTGAATAAATCCAGATAATACTTTTGAATATCTATATTCAGCTCCAATATTTATATCAATTGCAGATTCAAGTTCAGCTATGTCTACTGCAATAATTGGCTTAACATATCGCTTTCCAAGAGCTAATAAATCGGCTTTTAAAACTATTTTATGGCGTAAATTATATCTGGCAGTAAATGCTAAGTCAAAAGATGGTTTATGCCAAGGTTTCGCTTCATTTGTCATTTCATACTCACGATAATTTGCCTTTACATGAAAATTAAGCTCTTCGGAAGGAGAAACAGAGATTTCACCGAAATAATGAACCAGTTTAATATCATCATAAACCACTGTAAATTGATTGCCCATACTATCGGTACTTGCAAAATCATTTATAAAGAACGGCATATCATCAATTAATGAATATGATACTTTAAAATTATAATAAGTTGTAGAATTGAAGTTTCCTCGAATACCTCCATATAAAATAATTTTATGATCGCTACTTAACAAACCTGTTCCTGGCACAAGAAATGGATTAATTTTGCTTATCCTTTTAAAATTATTTGTTTCAAGCTTTCCATTTACTCCACCATAAGGAATTAAATAATGATTTGCTATATCATATTCAAGGCTTGCCACAGGATAATAATAAGCTTTTGATTGATCTCCTCGTAAATCAGAAAAAGTATTAATACCAGCCTTTATTCTCCATTTTTCTCCAAACTTCCCTAACCATGGAAAAATATGAATTACAGTATTATTTACTGAATCGATGCTTTCGCTAACAGAAAAGTGTTCTACATCCAATGTTACACCAACCATTTCTGAAGAAAAAATCTTGTTTATATCACCCGCAACATTAATTCCCAATTCATTGTTTTCAAAAAGATCGCGTGTGTATCCAAGATCAAATCCAAATTGATAATTTAAATGAGTTGAATCAACATAATTGCTCCTATAGTCGGCTGCAAGATTCATTGACAGGAAATTCTGTTTAATATTATCCTTTTCCAGTATGGTATCTACACTTGTTTCATATCCATAAAAATATCGGGTATTACTTGTTAATCCCATATCGCCACTGATGATGGAATTCTTCAAAAATTTCTTTCCGAAGAACCTGAGATCGTTATCGCTAAATCCTGCAAATTCTTTCTCATCATTATCCAATTTAACCTGACTAATCGAATTTAGAAATTTATAATACGCTCCAATTGAATATTCCTTAGAACGTTTGTTACTAACATACGCCTCAATAACTGGCATTACCTTTGTTCCCAAACCAACTTTAACATAACTATTGTACAGTGTTGTTAAAGGCTCACCAACCATTTTTGCAGGCTTAATTGGAGTTATAGTATACCCCACATTCAAAGGTTTTGTTTGTAGTGTATATTTTATTTCTGATATAGTTTTTATCGTATCGGTTATTTTAGGTAAATGGGTAATTTTATATGCATCAGAAATTGTTGGCTCATAGGGCTTTACAACCTGTACTTCCTTTACTAATTTTTCCTGAGCTCGAACATTTATTGTTGACAAAACAACCAGTCCTAAAATATTCAGATATATAATTATTTTACGTTTCATATTCCTATTTCCTAATTAAAACTTATAGTATCGGTTTTCTCTTCAAAAAGTTCTTTATATTGACCCTCTTCATTTCCTTCAAAATTTAACTCAATTTCATCCGGCTCACCCAATCCCATTTCTTTTTCCTCTTTAATTATTGCATTATATCTTAAAGTTGCCGTTTTTACAATATCGTCCTTTGCATCCGGATTATAATTTTCGACAATACTTTTTAGCGTATGCTTAGCCTGAAAATTATCACTTTGATTGTAATAAATATTTGCTAAAAGAATAAACGATTTAGCCAACCAATATTCCTGAGAGGTATTCTGCGAGGCAAAGTCGAATATTTCATGTTCTGCTGCCTTTAGCTCACCATTTTTATAAGTAAGTTCACAAACAAGGTATTTTGCTTCAGCTCCCTCTTTACTATTTACTTCTTCTGATATTGATCTAAACTGTACCAAAGCTTCCTGATGTTTTCTAATTTTAAGCAATGATTTCCCTTTTATGTAGTAAGCTTCTCTTTTTAGTTCGTCAGATATTTTTTCTGTTAGTCTTACCTTTGTCGCAAGTTCTATTGCTACCTGATAGCTTCGCAATAAATAATGACATCTCATTTGCCCCACTCTTGAAAGGATAATATTATTGTTTAACTCAGCTACTTCCTCAAGTTTCTTGTAATTTGACAAGGCTTCCAAATAGTTTTCGGCATCGTAATTTATAGAAGCAGCAGCCAGTAAAGCCTGCTCTGAAAACGTATTTTTAGGTTTATCAATAACAAAATTGTATGATTCAAGAGCACTTTCAACATTTCCATTTCTATTCTGACAATCGGCTAAATAAAAATGTGAATTTAACACAAATGAGCCATCAGGAAATCTGGTTAAATAATCGTTAAACTGAAGAATTGACTTTTCACAATCACCTTCCATATAAAGCTTTTCAGCAGAAGTATATGTTAAAGAATCTTGCTCATTAAGACTAACATCAGCAAATTCGCCTAATCCATTTACATATGCGAAATACGAATCAACATCGTTCATATCTACATAAATATTTTTTATTCCTGTTAATGCATTTTTAGCTTCGGGTGTTCCTGGAAATTCTGCTACAACTCTTTGATAATATTTTAAAGCTTCGGTATTATTATCGTTATTATAATTTATTAAACCCAAGTGTACAAGTGACTTTTTCACATAACTACTTGATGGATAATCTTCAATCAGGCGCGTATATTTATCCAAAGCCTTATCTGTTTCCAGGAGGTCCATATGACTTCTTGCCATTTCGAACAATGCGTCATCAATGTATGCAGACTCTGGATGCTCATTAAGCAATTGATTTAAAGTTTCAATTTTCTTTTCTGGTCGAGTTAGTAAACCTAAAGAAAATCCGCGCTGAAAAAGCGCGTAATCTTTATCCATTAATCCAATTTCGATAGCTTTATCGTAAAATTCAATTGCCATCCAATAAGTTCTGCTTATGAAATAACTATCTCCTATACGATTATATGTATCAGCAACTGTTTTTGATTTTTCGTTTCCAGTAAATCCGACAAATTTTCTAAACCACTGTATTGAATTAGGATAATCTTTCAGTTTAAAATATGAATATCCCATATTGTAATGTGCGAGATTATATTCTTCTAATTGGAAAGATCCGCTTGTAGTTAAAAACGTATTGTATGATTCTAAAGCGTTCTCGTAATCTTCTAACTGATAATATGCTTCTGCTTTCCAATAGTTTGATTGAGCTGAAATAGTTCTATTATAACCAGGATATTTCAATGATTTATCGAAAGTCTCAACAGATTCTTTGTAATGTAGATTATTAAAAAGTTCTAATGCACGATAATAAGCTACTTTTTGATATGCTTCTTTCATTCCGTGATCCATATCTGAGATTTGCTCTATAGAATTCAATGCTTCTTTATAGTTACTGGTATATAAATAAGCCATAACTAAAAAGTTATACGCATCATCAATTCTTTCCGAATTTGGATATAACTTAATGAACTTATGAAATGCACCAACAGCTTCGTTAAATGGAGAATGGTAAAGTTCATATGTTAACAATGCATAATTAAAAAGAGCTTCTTCTTTTATTTCAGGATCGAAATCAAGAATTGAAGCAAACTCAAAAGCGAGTCTTGCTTTATTTTTCTGATCTGTTTCAATATAGCAATCTCCAATATGATAATATGCATTCTGTGCTAGTAGATCTTCTTTGTTTAATACTTTTTCAAGTGAAACTGCTGCACTATCGTATTGTTCTAATTTGTAGTAACAATAGCCTAGCTGATAATAGTCCTTTCGTGATACAAATTTAGCTTTATCTTCGTGCATTTGAAGATAATCCAATGCTTCTGAGAATTGTTTCTTTTTGTAATATGAATCACCAATTACTTTAGCAATTTCTGGTGTTCTTTTTGCACTTGCAGATTCAAGTAATGCAGGTGCATACTCAAGAACTTCGTCGTAGCGTCCTTGTAAATAATAAATTTGAGTAGTATAATATGGAGCTACCGGAGCAAATGTTTCATTATCACTAAGCTGATCGAATCCCTGCAATGCAGTTTCATAATTCTTATCCTGATAAGCTAAATGGGAATAGTAATACTTTGCAGGAGCTGAAAACTTGGTTCCTTCGTCTTTAATTTCGTAAAAAGCCATACTTGCTTTTTCGTATTTCTTTCTTCTAAAATAGCTATACCCAAGCTTAAAATAGTATTCAGAAAGTTCTTCTTCGTTTAGTTTATCCTTATTTAATTTATTAAACCATGTTATTGCCTTGTGATATTGCTTTTGTCGGTACTGGAATTTCCCCATATGAAAATAAGCAGCATTAACTTTTGAATTTTCAGGACGCTCCACAATAAAACGTGAAATCATATATTCAGCATCTTCGTTATACAATTCAAGTGCACATAAGGCTGAATAGAACTCTGCATTTGCTTTAAATTCCATATTTGATTCGTTGTAAGAATTTATAGCATTTTGGAAATGTTCCTGAGCTACTCCATACTTTTGTTTCTCAAATAATTCCAATCCAGTTTTGTATTCAAGGTCGGGATCGGTAAATATCATCGACTTTTGGGCAGACGCCCCAAAAGCAAAGATTAGCAATGCGCTCGTAATAAGTATTTTAAAATATTTTCTTTGTATCATGGTTCAGTCCTTGAAATTCGCATAAATTTAAAAAGAATAAACATAACTGTTCGTGTATTCAAGCCTTTTTAATTAACATAAAACTGTTAATTTCTATAATTATTTCCTACAAATTATTGAAATCCTTAAAATTGTTAATATGTTTCGTTAAAAGTTCCCAAAATGTTTTCATCATAAAAATGACTTTTTTTATCTACATTTGTGACTAAGCAAATAACATACCATGTATTTTTTAAAAACACAAGGAACCGATAAAATACCAGACTATATTCAGATACGCGATGATCAGTTTGTTCTGCTTGCTCATTTTAAAACAAATAATCCTGAAAATCAGATAAGAAAATACGGTCTTGAGAAATATATGAAAAAGATTAAATCATTGATTGAATCAACACCTTTTGGAGTATTAAAAAAAATTGAATAATAATGGCTCTCGATACAATAATTGAATTTGAAAATGCAAATATTTTCCAAAAAGATAATTTAGTTCTTAAAGATGTAAACTTAAGCATTAGTAAAGGCGAGTTTGTATACTTTATTGGAAAAGTAGGAACAGGAAAAACGAGTCTTATTAAAACTATAAATGCTGAAATTCCCTTGAAAGAAGGCGAAGCAAAAGTTGCCGGATTTGATTTAACCAAATTAAAAACTAAACAAAAGCCTCTTTTAAGAAGAAAGTTAGGAATAGTTTTTCAAGATTTTAAATTATTATCGGATCGTACAGTTTTTGATAATCTTCAGTTTGTATTAAAAGCAACTGGATGGAAACACAAAAGCGAGATAAGCGATAGAATTGCTGAAGTTCTGGAAAAAGTTAACTTAAGTTATAAAGGATATAAAATGCCTCATCAGTTATCGGGAGGAGAACAGCAAAGAGTTGTGATTGCTCGTGCTTTATTAAATGATCCTGAAATAATTCTTGCCGATGAGCCAACAGGCAATCTTGACCCTGAAACTTCAGAAAACCTGATGAAGATTTTACTTGACATTAGTAATAATGGTAGAGCTGTTGTAATGATTACCCATGATTATAATATGGTTAAGCAATTTCCATCAAGAACTATTACGTTTGAAGATGGAAAGGTCGTAGAACAAAAGGAAGTTAAAGAGATTGATTTTGAGAGCTTAAAGGAATAAATTTACTGTTTTCTTTGCAATATTAATGATAATAGTATATTTCCAATGTCGATAAAAGAGAAAGTAAATGACATTTTTAACAAAGATATTTACAAAAATGTATTTATACTTTTTTCTGGATTTTCGGTTGCACAACTAATTCCTCTTCTTGCCACAATAGCATTAACCAGAATATTTACAAAGGAACAATTTGGGATTTTCTTTATTTATTCTTCGTTATGCTCAATACTTTCAATGGTTATTTCGTTAAAACTTGAACTTGCGATTGTTTTACCCAAAAAAAATGAAGACGGAAAGACTTTGTTTTTAACCAGCCTTTTAACATCTTTCATTCTGTCATTCATTGCTTTTCTTTTAATTATATTCTTTTTTGATCATATTAATGCAATGCTTGGAGAGAAAAATATTGAATTCTTATTATACTTTCTTCCTTTGTCACTTCTATTTTTAGGTATTACACAATCCTGCTCATATTGGTTTAACAGAAATAATAATTTTAAAAGCATTTCAATAGCCAGAATAGCTAAATCATCATCGTCATCTGTAATGCAAATTGGTTTAGGATTATTGTCATTTTTAAGATATGGATTGGTAACTGGACTTATTAGTGGACAGTTTGTTTCTGCCGTATACAGCTTATATATTTCATTTAAAAACTTGGTAATTGAAAAGAAAGACCTTTCTTTTCAAAAAGCTTTTCAGCTTTTAAAAAAGTATAAATCTGTTCCCATATATAACACCAGTGTTGCAGTTTCAAATGCAATTTCTAATCATATGCCAATTTTCTTATTAACAGCTTTTTACAGTATTGAAATGACAGCTATTTATGGTTTGGCAAATAGAATTATTGCAACACCGCTAAATCTTGTTGGTCAATCGGTCGAACAAGTTTTATATAATGAAGCAACTAAGAGATATAATAAAGGTGAAAGTTTGCGCAAACTTGTAATTTCGAGTTATAAGAAATTGGCCAAACTTGCAATTATTCCTTTCATTATTCTACTATTTACTGCTCCATTTCTATTTAGTTTCTTTTTTGGGGTTGAATGGAAATTAGCAGGAACATTCTCTCAAATATTAATTCCGTGGTTATTTTTAGGATTTTTAAATTATCCACTGAGCTATATTATTACAGTAGTAAATAAACAATCAAGTTTATTAGTTTATAATATTATTCTTTTAATTTTCAGGTTTATTGCACTATATGTAGGATATAAATACTTTAACAGTATTATTTACTCTATTTCTTTGTATGCATTGGTCGGTGTAGTTTTTAATATTTTCCTTTTGATTTATATAATAAAAATTTCTGATACAAAACTCAATAAAGAAACATTACAATAGTTTATGGCTAAGATTGATCTTATAATTAATAAAGGTTTTAAATGGTATAGCAGTAACAATGTTTTTGTAAAAGGATTTTTATTTGATTCTAATAAAACTTACCACGAAAAGGAAAAGTTGGTAAAATATTTTGCCAATGTAAAAACTAAAAATGATTTACTTCAGAAAATAAACAAAGTAAATGGTTTATTTACTATCTGTATACAGTTATCAGTAAATAATATTTTAATTGCGAATGATAATATAAGAGCATTCCCCATATTTTACTCCAAACAACATAATCAATTTCATATATCAGATAGTGTTTCGCAAATTTTAAAATCAATACAAACACCAATATTTTCGCCCCTTTCAAAAAATGAATTATTAGCCTCAAGTTTTGTTTCAGGATCAAATACTTTAATAGAAAGTATTAATGTAACGCAGTCAGGACAAGTAATTGAATTTAAAAACTCAGGAATAAATTCACAATTCTATTCCAATTATTATGCAACACAAGTGAACTCTGCTACTTATGAAGCACAAAAAGTTCAATTACAGAATATTTTTAATAGTTCGTTCAAACGACTGGTTGATTCTCTAAATGGTAAAAAAGTTATAATGCCACTTAGTGGAGGATTCGATTCCAGATATATAGCATGTAAATTAAAAGAATTTGGTTATAAAAACGTACTGTGTTTCTCTTATGGAAAGCTAAATGACAATCAGGAAAAGGAAACATCTCAACGAGTAGCTAAGGAACTCGGTTTTGACTGGGAATTTATCGAATACAATGAAACCATAGTAGGTAATTATTTAAACGATAAAGGGTTTAAAGAGTTTTGCGAATATTTCTCACAATTCTCAACTACTCCAATGTTTCATGATTATTTTGCATTAAAATATTTTAAGGAGAATAAAACTATTCCAGAAGATTCTGTTTTTATTCCTGGACATTCGGGAGATTTTTTAGGCGGAAGTCAGCTTTATAAAAATGGAAATATTCAAGAAGAAGCAACATTAAAAGAAATTGCTAAAAGTATTTTCAAACATAGATTTCTTCTAACCAAACTTTCTTTAAAGTCTGAGAAAGAAATTATAAATAAAATATACTTGCAACTATTGAATGAGTCTAATGCTAGCAAAGGTTCTTTAGCATATTCAATATTTGAAGATTGGGAAATTAAAGAAAATCTATCGAAATATATCGCAAACTCTGCTCATATTTATGATTTTTTCGATTTCGAATATAGACTTCCATTCTGGGATAATGAATTAGTAAATCACTGTAAAACTATTCCTTACAAATATAAATTTGGTAAAATTCTATACGATGATGTATTAAAGAAAACATTTAAAACATTTAATGTTGATTTTAACGAGGGTAAAATAATATCACCTAAAGAATTAAAAAAATATCAATTCCGAAAAAAAATAAAAAAAATCATTCCTAATCAAATTCTAAAAAATCTAAAACCTGAAGAAGATTTTCTAAATTATGAATTTGTGCAATTGGCAATGAAAAAGGAACTTTTAAGAGATTCAAAAAAATCAGAAAAAAAATTAAAAAGTAGAAATTCTATTTTCACTTACTGGTATATTAATAATGTTGAGAAAATGTTTAAATCTTAAGATTTAAACCACTTTAATGGGTAAGGAAGCTTATTAATTTTCAAACCATAGTATTCCTTTTCCTCTGCCCCAAATCCTTTATAGAAACTTGCTGTATTTGGCAAATTTCCTCCTTCAAAATCAAAAATCATATTTGATTCTGAATATAATTTAAGCAATTCGTTCATTAGATAAAAACCCGCACGTTTTTCCTTTCCTTCAGCATTTGAAGCAGAAGCCAGATAAGTTAGTCGGTTAAATTTACTTAGTAAGAATGCAACTGCAAGTATTTCTTTTTTTTCATTTAAAATACAATAGCCCTTTCCTACTCCATATTTTTCTGATTCAAGCATAATCCTTTTTAAAGCACGAAACTGAGATTTAGTCAATCTTTCGATTGAATTTCTTTTTGTAAATTCAATAAGTTCAGATATACATAGATCTTTTACAATATCCAATTTGTTCTTGTTTGCTTTAGCAATATTCCTTTTTGTATTAGTATTATAATTCTTAAGTATTTCCTGAGATATATTAGAAAAATCTATTTCACAATTTATTCGGGTTTGGATATTATAGTTACTTATATCCGAATTTGTATAGTTAAGCTGAATATCGCAATACTTATACAATTCAGAAATTTTATTTATAAAATCATTTTGAATATTAGAATGACCTTCTTTACAGAAACAACCTAATTGTTGAGCAAAATTTGGTTGAATAATATATCGCAAACCATATTTACGCTTAACGGTAAGTGGCATTACGGCATTATAATCTCCATATACCAAAGCTTCCCATTCAGGTGAAACTAAATCGAGATACCAAGAAAGTGCGTACATTAAAGATAACTCCGAATTCTCAATAGCAGAATCCCATTTAGTTTTATCTATCTGATAATGTTTTAAGTACTGAATTTCCAACGTGAAGTTATTTTTCAAAAATGATTTCGAGCATTTGTTTGTAAACTGGCTCCCAACCTTTCCAGTGACCATGATCACTTAAAGATTCGTTATGCCACAAACTGATAAATGTTCCGTTAACTTGTTTTACTTTCTTAATAATCTTTGCAATTAACTCAACTGCTTCATCAACATCCAACTTTAAGTATTGATTAAGTGTGGCATCCATTACATAGAAAGGATAGATTTTTAAGTCAGTTGCTTTTTCGTTATACAAATCATAAAACTGGAACGGTGTACATGTGCCTGCTCTAAAACCAACATCAGAAGCATATCCTAAGGTATAATCTTCTTTTATTCCAAGTTTTAATAAATTTTGATATGTTTCAGAAAATAACAATTTCAAATAATGTTGACGACTCTTTGTCAATGGTTTACATGTAACTCCCGATAAGTAATCAAACTCCTTTTTAAGTTGATCAAAACTTTCGTTAGATTCATACGAAGGATGGATTCCTATTTCTGAAACTGCACAAACTTCTTTAATTAACTCCTGAAAGGCTTCGTTATCTAAAGGTAGATTTTTATCGTAGGTATTATAATTACCCACAAGAAAAAACCACAAAGGGCTTATGTTATATTTCTTATGTATAGCATCCAGATATCCGTAGGTATCGAAAGGATCTTTTTCTCCGGTTAATGTCTGAAAGCGTTTCATATTTTCGTTAAAATCTAACTTAAATAAATCACGCATAGATGCACCAATCGTTCTTACAGTTCCTTTATACAAATAGGCATAAGCATTATCAATATCGATGGTTGAAATATATTTAAACTTTCTTTCACAAGGTTTAAAATTCGGAAATTTCTCACTTAACATCTCCCCAATTTTGCACATCCATTGATCTACTACAGGTTCCTGTAAGAATCCATTTTTTCCTGCCAAACTCTGATTTGCTTCAAACCTTCCGTGCTTATCTGCACTAAAAGGCAAATACTCTTCGTATCTGCTAATTAAATAAAAACTTGCGGCGAATAGGTCAAATGGAATATCAGCATTTTCTGATGTCTTAAAAAATATTATTTGTTTTTCCCAATTAGAAACTTTAATCTTTTTTTGTAAAATATTGGTTTCAAATAAAAGATCAATAGGAATAATCTGAATACTTCCATCAATTCTTTCTTCTGAATAATTAATTTTAGCTACATCAGACGATAAAAACTCATCTTTATTAGTTGTGAGCTTATAATCAACTCCATAAATATCTTCAAATATAAAACTCAAGATATAATCGAGTCTTGACGAGGTTTTATTTGTGTATATTATTATCAATGGCTTAGGATTTAGTTTATCCCAAATTTACAAAATTTTATGATCATTCAAATTCAACAATTGTAATTCCTGATCCTCCAAACTGAACACTCTCATCGTGGTAAGATTGAATAACATCAACAGTAGCAAGATATTGACGAATTAACTGGCGTAAAATACCATCACCTTTACCATGTAAAATTTTTACTGAGCTCATATTTATTACGATTGCTTCATCGATAAAATCATTTACAATTTGCAACGCCTCCTCTGCCCTTTTACCGCGAACATCAATTTCGGATTTAAAATTTAAGCGACGTTCCCCAAAATCATAATTTACTGCAGAAACAGAGCTTTTCTTTGATATTTTTTTGTATTCCTTTTCAGATATTTTTTCGAGACGTTTTTTATCAAGTGTAGTTATCATGTTTCCAAATGCAACCATTATACTATTACCATTAATATCAAGCACTTCACCTGTAGAATCCTGACCAAATAGCTTTACTTTATCTCCTTTTTCGTACGAATTTACACTTGGTTCTTTAACTTTTTCTGTTTTTTGTTTTTCAGGCTTCTTTTTTCCGTTCTTCTCGCGTTGCTTCAATTTGTCAATCTTACGATTAATCCTAGCTTCTTCTTCAGAATCAATCTCACCTAGCTTTTCCTTAAAATCAGATAACTTTTTACGTACAACCTTGGTTTTCTCTTTCTCTGCCTGACTTTCCTTAATTTCTCGAATTGTATTTTCAATCTGCTTGTTTACTCCTTCGAGTAGAACTTCTGCATCTTGTTTTGCTTTTTTTACGACTTCTTTCCTTGATTTTTCAGCTAACTCAAGCTCTTCGGTATATTTTGCAATCTGCTCTTCAAGTTTCTTTTCTGCCTTGCGAACACTATCCCTTTTCGTTTCCCAATATCTTTTGTCACGTAATATATCTTTCAGGTTTTTATCAAAATCAATATGATCTTTCCCTATTTTATCTGTTGCATTCTGCAAAATTTCTTCGGGTAAGCCAATTTTTCGTGCAATTTCAAAAGCAAAAGAACTTCCAGGTTCGCCTATCGACAATTTAAATAATGGTTGAATTTTGGCAGTATCAAATAACATAGCTCCATTTTCTATTCCTTGAGTTGACGAAGCAAAATGTTTTAATGATGTATAGTGTGTTGTAATAACTCCTTGAGCCTTTTTCTTATTTATTGAATCTAAAATTGCTTCTGCAATAGCACCACCAAGCATTGGTTCTGTACCCGATCCAAATTCATCAATTAAAACCAAGGTATTGTTATTTGCTGATTTCAAGAAGTTTTTCATATTCAGCAAATATGAGCTATAAGTACTTAAGTCATTTTCAATTGATTGATCATCTCCTATATTAAGAAAAAGATTTTGATACAAACCAATTTCTGAATTCTCATTCATTGGCACTAAAAGGCCACATTGAAACATATATTGTAACAATCCAACTGTTTGCAAACAAACTGATTTTCCTCCGGCGTTCGGTCCTGAAATAAGTAAAATCCGCTGATTATTCGAGTCAAGTTCAATATTCAAAGGAACAACAGCACGCGATTCTTCTTTAAACGATAAATAAAGCAATGGATGAACAGCCTGTTTCCATTGTGTCATTGGACGATTATTAAATATGGGTTTTATTCCGTTTAGCTTGTTTGCAAGTAATGCTTTGGAACGAATAAAATCAATGGTTCCCATATACTCATAAGTAAAAACTAAATCTTCAATATATGGTCTTATGTCATCAGTAAAAAGAGTTAATATTTTTACAATCTCACGCCTTTCAGCGTAATAAAGTTCTTTTATATCATTGTTAAGCTCAACAATTTCTGATGGTTCAATGTATGCTGTTTTTCCGGTTGCTGATTCATCCAGAATTAGTCCTTTAATTTTTCTTTTATTCGATGCATCAACAGGAATTGTTGCTCTTCCATCACGAACCGACAAGGTCACATCAGGATCTACAATTCCACTTTTTTGAGCATCTTTTAAAATAGAATGTAATCGTTTTGAAACTGCTCCTTCTTTATTGCGGATATCTTTTCGAATAATATTCAACTCAGGCGAAGCGTTATCTTTTATTTCTCCATGTTTTGTAATTATTGAATCTATACGATCAAATATAAACGGATAAAGCTTTACATTATCGGCCAGTTTTTGCAAAAAAGGATATTTGTTTTCTTCTTTTCTTGATTTAAAAAACTTAAGAATTGCTTTAATAGTTTCAAGTGAGCGTTTTAGATCAAATAATTCTTCTGCTAAAAGAAATGTTCCTAAAACTTTTATTTTTTTTAATGATGGGGTTAGATCTAAAAAATGATTTAACGGAAAATCATTTTCCATTAACATAATCTGCTTAAATTCATCAACCTGACTTACAAGAGTTTCAATAAAGGAATGTTTTGTTGAAAACCTTATTTTATCGACACGCATGCGACCAAGATTACTCAAACAACCGCCTTTAAGCATGTCACGAATCTTATCAAATCCTATTTTATTTTCAAAATTATCGGGGTAAAGCACTTTAATCTTATTTGATCAATTTAAAACTTTGCAAAATTAACATTTTAAGCGGCAATTTAGCAATTTACAATTACGTTCCTATATAGAAATATTGACTTATTATCAATTGTCGTGTATCTTTAAAAGAAAAAATAAGTTTGAAGAAACATAAAATTTTAATCTGGATTAGCATTTTTGCTGTAACAATGGGAATATTCGAAGGCTCTGTTGTTGTTTATTTGAGAGCCTTGTATTATCCAGCAGGATTTAATTTTCCATTAGTTCCTTTTGATAATATAATTGGTTTAACCGAATTAATTCGCGAATTAGCTTCACTTTTTATGCTACTATCAGTTGGAATTATAGCCAGTAAAAACTTCTCACAGCGATTTGCATGGTTTTTATACTCCTTTGCAGTTTGGGATATAATTTATTACATATTTCTGTATTTTATCTTAGGTTGGCCGGAAAACCTTCTAACCTGGGATGTTTTATTCCTTCTTCCGGTTACCTGGACAGGACCGGTTATTGCTCCCGCTCTAATATCAATCCTAATGATAATACTGGCTTTGATTGTTTATCATTTTAATAAAAAAACACAGAATAAAGTAAAAATCTCTAAAACAGAATGGATCGTATTAATATCAGGATCTGTTATTGTTTTTATATCATTTATTTGGGATTATTGCAGGTTTCTGATTAATCATATATCCTTTAAAGAATTTCAAAACAGGAAATTAAGCGACAAACTCTTCGATCTTTCTGTTCAATATATCCCGGAAACCTTTAATTGGTTTTTATTTACCTTAGGTTTTATAGTAATTTCATCTGGAATTATCGTTTTATATTTAAGGAATAAAAAAATGATATTTATATAAATTCTTAATTCAAATAATCCTTTCTTTGTATTAAAGATTTGATAAAATTATGTTCCAGTTCGGTCTGTTTTCTACATTTATTCCATATCTATTAATCTCTATTTGCTATTTAGGATTTTTGGGAAGTAATGCATTAAGCAAAAACCAATTTCTTTATCAAACTAATATAGTATCGAAATACGAAATCTCATTTTCTGATGATTATTCTGAAATATCCACTGATAATCAAGCAGATATTATAAATCCTTTCGATTCTAAACTTTTCTTAAAATATCAGGATCTTGAATATATAGCAATACAAAAAAATCCCAGAGAACTTTGGAATAAAAAGATTCATAGCTTACTATTATCTTCTTTTATATTAAGCAGACCCCCTCCAAGTTTGGTGTAATTATTTATAGAATTTTCATTTAACAATTTCAAAAATCATTCTGATGATTATTGGCAGTTGCATGCAATCTATTATTTAAATAATTCTCAAATTTTAATACATGAATTTTAAGTTTACTATTCTTTGTATAGTAGCTATAGTTATTAGCTCTTACATTGGAGCAAAATCCGTTGATAAAACCCAAATTAAGATTCTAAACAAAGGAACAGAAAGTCCAGTTCAATTCGCGCATGTATTGTGGCAAGATGCGCTACATGTTTCAATTTCTGGTTCTACAATTTCAAATTCGAATGGTTTGGTTTCAATTCAAAATAATATAAGTAATCAAATAATAATTTCTGTTAGCTGTGTTGGATATAAATCGCTACTCGATACTATTGATATTTTACAAACTAATACAATTCATTTAAGCGAAGATATTTTTAATCTTGATCAGGTTACCGTTACGGGAACAAGAACCCCTCATACTTTAAACAAAGCTCCCGTTCTTACACAATTAATATCGAGCAAAGAAATAGAAAACATTGACGCTACAACAGCTTTAGAAATTTTAGAAACCGAGGTTCCAGGTATTGAAATATCACAAAATGGTTATGGCCCCTCTCTAAGCATGCAAGGTTTGGACGCAAACTATACTTTAATACTTATTGATGGGGAAAGAATTGCAGGAGAAACGGATGGCAATATTGACTTTTATAAGATTAATCCGGGAAATATAGATAGGATTGAGCTAGTTAGAGGCTCTGTATCTACACTATACGGATCAAGTGCAATGGGTGGAGTTATTAATATTATAACCAAAAAACCAAAAAAACCATTTGACTTTAAAGTTGATTTAAAATATGGTCAAACAAACCAAAGAAATTATACAAGTGCATTCCTTGATAGAGAAGATGATGGCGACTTGAGACTTTATTTAAAAAATCATGATTTACCCAATTTAAATGGGAACATTAATATAGGAATGAGGAAAAAAGGATTTTATAGTAACACATTTATAAATTTCAAAAGCTCTGATGCATATCAGCTAATTGATTCAAAAGCTATACATAAAAATTATTCAAGATTAGATACAGTTATAATAGATAATGAATACGTTGGAAAAGTGAGCTCAAGTATTAATGGCTATTATGATTACAGTATTTCTCAGAAAATAGGTTTTGATAATAATAAAAAATGGAAACATGAGATCAAAGGAAATTATTATCAACATGAAGAATTTGATTTTGACAATAACGGAAAACATAATTTCAATAAGAGTTTTACAATAAACGAGAAAACACAATATAAGATATCTGAAATCCAATCGCTTAACTTTTCATCTAATTTCGATAAGTATCAAAAATTTGATGCATTTGACAAATCAGAGCAGCAGAAAAATGTATATAACCAAACCATTTACAACATTAAATTAAACTACAATCTGCAAATTGGAGAAAAACATAATTTATTGGTTGGAGCCGAAAATTTTTATGAAGTTTTAGAATCGGATATGTTTGACTCTACAGAATCAATAATAGCGAAAAATGCGAATAATTTTGTAGTAATTCTACAAGATGAATTTAAT
>Ga0209692_10001071_pt1 | contig 42240 bp, 34 predicted proteins | sample tdDd472_FD_187129 | JGI IMG/M metagenome (GOLD analysis project Ga0209692, IMG submission 187129) | Marine sediment microbial communities from the Atlantic coast under amendment with organic carbon and nitrate - tdDd47.2 (SPAdes)... | ecosystem: Environmental > Aquatic > Marine > Coastal >...
ACTTTGTGAGACCTCCACAATCTCTATTTGTGGCTCGTTACCCATAACTAATATGGTATCTGCTGACCTCTTGTCTTAACCAACTCGTAGTTGACAAGATCTCCCCTGGTAAGAGCATTTTCCTTCCTCCAATCCCTGCCTGATCTACTACTTCGTTTATTCTCTAAAAAAAGAGCTGGGACGTCGACATGGTGTGCTGCCTTATCCAAACTTATAGCCTCATATCAGGTTTCTGTTCGTCAGTACCGGATTTTGTAGTCTCGCTTCCTTCACTGAATACCTCACGGTAAACCAGCTTGCGACTTACTAATGCTTCTGGGAGTCACCCCAGCACATAAGGGACTTACACCCTCTGGAAAAATAACATACTTATTGTTAGCTCTTTTGATCAAATATTTGCATATTTAATCTTTTTCAAGAGCTTACAGATAAGTGTGCTCTTGCTCATGCAGGGCACACACATTTTGTATAAGTAATGGTAGACAAAGTAGTAAATATCAAGGTTTGTAGCCCGCTCAAACTGAGTAGCGGTTTGAAAGGTAAGAAGCCCGAAATCTGCCACTACTCATACAATTTACCGTTAGAGAGCATACGCAAATTTAGCAAACAACTATCAGGTTATAATGTGTTGCGGAAAAATGATTGATTAAGAAAAGCAACTAAAACAATAGAGGAAATGAAATATCAACTAAAGTATGTAGATCAGTTAGAATACATAAAATTTTATCTGAAAAAGAATTATTTCTTTCACAAGAGATTTGCATTTATAGTACCTCTGTTGCTAGCGGTATTATTTGCGCTATGGTATCCGGGTGAATACTCAGTTAAAGGAGTTCAAATAGAAAAACAGGTTAATTTTTGGGTAGATTTCTTTATGAATCTAGTGATATTTATAGGGCTTCTGTTGTTAATTAGATATCTAGGAGTTAGCAAGAATGCAAAGACACTAAGAAATAATCCAGAGTCTAGAGGGGACAGAGAACTTCATATTGATGCGAATACTCTTACATTGAAAGGTAATAATTTTCAAATTGAATACAAAATAGAGGCTATTAAAGAGATTATTGCTACATCTGGTTATTATTACTTACATACAGATAATGACAGTGCGATAATTGTTCCGAAAAGAGCAGTTAGCTCCCAAGAGGAAAAGAATCAAATTGAAAAACTAGCTGAGAAGTACACTCTCTAACCCCCGCTGCCGCACGAAACGAAGTTCGATAAAATCAATCCCTTCGTGTGGCTCCATTTCTAAAACAAAACCACACGAGAGGACTCGTTCGGTAGCAAGGTTTTTTGCTTTTTGAAGTGTATAAGATATCGGTTATAGCCTGCATTCATAAATCAACACAGGCTATAATATTCTTCTTTATGAGATATTGTTTGGACAGCCTCCTTACTTCTTTTTCTCGAAATGATTGCTGCTATACCACACAAATTCACGTATGATCTTCCCTTCTTTGTTAAATGTACAACTAAGCATGTAAGGTACTTCAAAGATGCCATCCTTGCTCTTTTCTTTGTATAACCACCAAGAGTAAACCACATAGCCATCATCTTTTGCGTAATACATACAATCAGGATAACCAACCTGTTCGATTGTAAATTTATTATCAGGCTTCATGAATCGACTCTCTTTCCAAATTTTTATTTGTGTTTCCAAATCCCTCATTTCACCCCATTTCATTGCCGAATTGCCAAACTTCACTTTCTCATCGTAAAAGCTTTTCCAGGTTTCCAAATCCTTTTTCTCAAAGGCATTTACCACTTTTCTTACTGTTACAATATAAGGGTGACTAATAAAGATCTTCCCGTTCTCAATTTTCCTTGTGCCATTACGGATATCATCAAAAGCTTTGGTATCCATGTAATAAAGTAAAGTCGCAATTTTTCCATCTTCGTTGAATTGATATAAATGATGAACTTGTAAGTTAAGTTTAACTCCTGTTTCTTTGTGTATTCCAGAAAGTAATAACCAATCCTGAACCCACAAGCCAGATTTCTTATACTTTATGGCATCAGGATATGCAGGTGTATGATCCTTTATTTCCAGATCTTCAAAATTCTTTTTGTAATAATTCACATAATTGATTGTTCCCTCCTTGGTAGCCTTAATATCTTTTCCATTAACAAATACTTTGGCCGTATCTGCCATTAAGCTGAGAAATCCCTCAGCATCACCAGCTTTAAACTTCTCCCACAAGTCTCTTGTTACCTCAATACTTTCATGCTCGGAATACACAACACCATTCTTTTTTTGAGCATACAAGCTCGTACTGATCATGCTTATGCACAATAGTACAATCATCCAATTTTTTTTTCATAGTTCTCCAATTAATATTAACATTCATAAGAAATAAACCGGTTAAAAACAGATTCAGCTAAGAATAATGTATCTTATTAGTTCATGAATGTCAATTAATTATGACTATCATTGTGTAATTGCAGATCAAGTGATTCCTAGTGTAGATATTGATTTAAGGTGGTTTAAGAAGAATTAAAAATTAAACAATCTTATTCTCTTATGTATTTAATAATTCCTAAGCTATTTCTTGTAAATAATTCGCAATCAGCACTAATACCTGAATATTAAAAACAAAAAAATCCCCCTTTAATAAAGGAGGATTTTCCTGTAAATTAATACGAATTGCAGAAATAAAATCTTATACTATTTCCTAATAAAAGCTCATTAAATATTACGTTTGGTATTACTTAAACTTCAACTTGTAGTTTAGTCCAAAGGTAAACCATCTGCCTGGTTGATTTAGGTTGCCAATGTCGTTGTATTTTTCATCCAACAGATTGGTAATACTTGAATACAATAACAAATTCTTGTGCTGCCATTGCAATTTTAAATTCAACAAATAGAAAGGATCGTAAGCTACTTCTCCGGTGTATTCACCATTCTCGAAATTCATATAGCTGCCATTTCTGTCCTGATAACTCAATTGCCAATTGGCCGATAACTTATTCCATATGTCATGATTCACTGTTAAATCGAATTTATGCTTCAGGTTATCCAATACATAGTTGGAAAAATACTCATCACTTCCCTTGTCCAGTTTAATGTAAGAGTAATTCAGCTTCACTTTTTTAAGGAAGATCGATTTCCCAAATAATCTCTCTGGTGAAATATCAAGTCCGGTCTCAATTCCAAATGAGTTTACCTCTGTTAGATTTTGAGTTTTCCACTTCTCTTCCTCATTTTCTCTTACCCAATCGATTAAATCCTTACCATTTCGGTAAAAAGTATTGATATGTGCTTTTAAGACTTTGTTATTGAATTTAAAACCTCCTTCGAAGGTCAGCGATTTTTCCGGCTTTAAATCGGGATTACCAATATTGGTAGGTCCATTGTAGTACAAATCGGTAAATGTAGGCATACGCATAGAAGAGTTTACCGACGAGTATACTTTTAAATCATCGCTAATCTGATAGGCTACATCAACACCAGGATATATCTTCCAGTCAAAATCCAGATCGGAAATCCAGTTGAACATGGCTCCTACCGAGATACTCCACTTGTTTAGATATAAGGAGTGTTCGGCAAAATAGGAAACATGAGACCTGGAGTGAGATCGGGTAAAATACTGACCACTTTCTCCTGGAACTTTAATGGGCTCATCCATTTCTTCACCTAACACGTTGCTCCAAATGTTTTCTGATCGGAATTCAGCTCCAAAGGAAGTTTTTCCCAGACTGGAACTGAACCATGTATTTAAACCGGCTCCTAATACATCTGTTAAGTGATAGTTGTGCGTTGTATACCAACTTGCCGGATTATCGCGAAACAATTCGAAACGATCCTGATGGCGGCGCCAGTATAATGATGGTTTAAAGTGTAGTTTCTTTCCTGTTTCGTATTGCAGTGATGCGAATGTTGTTTTGGTTTTTTCGTACTGATTTGGAAATTTAGGCGTATAGAAACTATTGGCTCCAAATCCTTTTTGTGTGTAGCCCAATTGCACATCTAATTTTCCTGGTTCACTTTCCAGCTGTGCATGGTAAAAAATATTATGCGTTTCGAAATCGGTATTGTCGATGTATCCATCGGAAGATTTTCGATTTGCTGCTACAAAATGTTGAAGTTTTCCGGTTCTAAACGCATAGTTTGCATTTAAATCCGACAAATTGTGCTCTCCATAAACAAGATCAACATTCAATTCATGATTCTTATTTTCTCCGGTAATGATATTAATGGCTCCCGAAAATGCATTTGGGCCATATACACGTGCTGCAGGTCCTTGCAGGATTTCCACTCTTGAAATGTTTTTTAAACTTACCGGAAGATTGAAGTTGTGATGTCCGGTTTGTGGATCGGAGATATTGATGCCATTTAAAAGAATTAAGGTTTGATCGAAGGAACCTCCACGAACCGAAATATCGGCCTGAACACCATGAACACCTCTTTGTCTGACATCAACACTAAGAGCATATTCCAATAGTTCCTGAATACTCTGCACAGGGGCAGCCTCAATTTCCTCTCTCTCGATTACGGATACAATCCGCGCCACCTGCGAGTAGGTAACAGGCGATCTTTGGGCACTGACTTTGATCTCATCAAGGTCGTACTGCATGCTTACCTCCGATGACTGGTTTTGAGCAAAAACAATTTCAGGACTGATAACAATTAAGTAAGCCACAAGTAGAACTGTAATTTTCACCTGCTTGCTAATTGCCTGAAATAATGAATAGTTTTTACCACCCCAGCGTCGGAATGTTAACATGCTAGCCCATTGGCTTTGTTTTAATACTTTCATTTACTTTTTATAATAAGGATGGCAAAAATAGAAATAAAAATAATCTTCACAGCCTAAACTTACTTTTATTTAGTCTACATTAAGTTTTTCACTTTCGCTCCAGAGAATTGTAATGACTCCCATAGCTATTAAGTCAATGATTAAAAGTTGATGTTTATTCGATTGTAAGCCTATCTACTGCAACACTCCCTGACATCTTGTTATCAGTCACTTTTATTTATTGCATCACTCCTAACATGAATTAAGTTAAGATTAATTTTGGCAGTTTCATTTTTAATTGTAACTTTTTATGAAAATTAAAAGGAGGCTCTCCATTGTGATCAAATTATACAGGAGAGCAATTAAAAACTATTACAATAATCGACTCATTAAATTTACTTAAGCGTTATATTTTAGTATGTCAGAATTTAAAAAGGCTGTTAAGGAACTGATGCAAGACCTCAACAGCAACGAAGTAGCTATCATCGAAAAAAGTGATTTTGATAGTTCATCAGCAAAGCTTCTATCCTATGGGAAGGTTGAATTAGGTGGTGATGCCGTTCAGGTATTATCGAAAGAAAATCAACAAGTCACACAACTGCACAACGAATTATTGATCTGTTCAAGTAAAAACCGCAAAGCGGTTTGGGATTTTATTAGCAGATCGCTCCTGTAATATTAACAATTAAACACAAACTATTATGAGTATCGATGTAAAAACTCTTATGGAGAAAGTCAACACTGCAATTAAAGATGTATCTACTCTTGAAGTTGCAACGCTAACCAATGCAAATAACAATAAATTTGATCTTACCAATGGATCAAACAAAAATGTCTTTGAAGCCATTCGTAAAAATATTACTCAATCCGATTTGGTAGCTTATACACGATTTGAACTGGATGGAGATGCGGTAAATTTTGTGAATAACAAAGAGGAACTTACTGCTTTGGTAGAAGATCATAGTATTCTGGTTGAATCTGCACTGGAAACCCGCAAAACCCTTTTTAACACTGTGGTAAGTACGGTTAAAAATGTAATTAAATAACCAGCTTTATCATCTGAAACTGTGAAACAAAAAGTCAAGTATATTTTCTGTACCCTTAAGATTAATTTTAAGGAAAATTCCTTTCATGCTTCAAGCATATGGAACGAACTAAAGGCACAAAATGCCCAAGAAATCACTCCTTATTTAGAAGCCAATGAAGATCAAAATCCTGCTGTAGAAGGGTATGGAAAATATGCTATTAGCATTCAAAAGCAATTTGTGAGTTTTCTACAATTTATGAGAAGGAAGCTGAATAAATCGTAAATCATGTCGATACAAGAAATTTTTAGGAGTGAGTTTTTGAAACCCGAAACAGAGGTGAACTTTACAGCCATTCATAAACTAGAGTGTGAGGAAGTTCTGGATAATTTGGGTTATATTGAACTTGATCGCAACAGTGGCAAACAAACTGCCAGCTTTGAGCAATTAGAGGAAGGCATTTCTTTATTCAGACAAGAATATGATTTGTACAAGCTGGATTTCCATAAAAGTATTGATCGCTTTGGCACATTTAAAAGCCATTTACTTTCTGAAGAGGAACTTGACTTTCTGCATGAACTATCCTCTTTGGAGGGCGAATTTGAACTTCATCATTACCCTCTAAAAAAAATTGGACAAAACCCTATCCTATCCAGAGTTCTTAACTGGCGATTAGGAATTCTATCCATATTCAATAAAAGTATTACCAATCAATTATCAAATGATCTCACAAAGCATCTTAATCTGTTAGGATCGTGGTGTAACATTTCAGGTCATGAACAAATTATTGAGCTATTGGGTAATATGGAAGATCTTTCCATGGCAATTGCAAAACAAGATTTCTACTCTGGTTCTGACTATCGACACCTTATCTATTTTAAAAACTCTTACAGAAAGTTAAAAGATAAAGGTGTTAAGTTTACAAGCAATAAAAAAAGATTCGAATCCAGATTACCATTTATTCCTAAGGAAAGCCAAAACACTTTAAACCTGGTTCGAAAAAAGAAAGTTCCATTTGATAGCTTTCAAAACGATCAATTGCATCAGCTCATGACTCGTTTGGTTCAAATTAGACTATGGTTATTGGGCAATTATCAAGGCAAGTTGGATAATGATCTTGGTCCTTTAAGCATTACAGGCATTCATTCTCTTATTTCCTACATACATGAAAGCTATGGTGGAAAGCAAGGGTATAAAATGAGTGATTTGCTAATGCGCTTAGGAAATGACAGATGGGTGTTAAATGTTAACTACCTCTTTAAAGCACTGCTTCCTGTACTTGTTAGGATGGAAAGTGATAAAAAGATGGAAACCATATCAGAAGAATTTAGCACCATTATTAACAAACTGGAAAAGGAAGAAGATAAAAAAGAGGTATTAAAAGTGATTGATCAGCAAATAAAGACTGAATTTGAATCTCCTTCGAATCGAAAATCCAAAACAAGAGGAGGCAAAAGATTACTTCGCTCGATTGGTCGATTTTTCAAACGCATTGGTGATTTTATAAAAGATGGCATTCAATGGGTTATCGAATCGATAAAAAACCTGTTTAAATGGTTTAAAAATGGAATTAAGATCTTAGTTCGCGAGTTAAAAAAGGCATTTCATATGGCCAAAACAGCATTGTCCTTTTTCTTTTCAAAAAGGATTGTAAAATCTCAAAACACCAACAGTCAACTAATCACCGATTACGATTTTAATTTCGACAGTTTAACTACAGTTATTGGAACAGACAAGGAATTAATTGAGGAACACATCCGCAAAAACAGGTGGATGAGCAATGCACTTGAAGAAGTATCTGAATTTTTAGGTACTGTTATATCCATTGCCATTAAAATTGCAAAAGGGCCAATGGGTTGGATTCAGCTTGGTATCGAAGTCATAAAATATCTGGTTGACAACAAATTTCATTACAACAGGTTATCTCTTGATTTAGATCATTAGTTGAATTTTGGAAATGCTTTGAAATTTAACGGAAAATGTAAATAAAAAGGAAAGAGCGATTTCATCAAACACTTCTAATCTTTTACACACTCATTCTAAACACCTATTAATGAAATCGCTCTAATGAAGACTAACCCTAATTTTACACACATATAAATAGCCTTCGTTGCAAAGAACTAATAAGTTACAAATTTTAGGGTTAAAATGCCAGTGCAAACTTTGCATCTGCATACATCAAGGAAATTTAGCTCTTACAAGAATAATGTGCACTTTTTACCCATGCAATGGGATAATGTAGCATATCCTGTCAGCATTTATTAAAATGTATTTAATATGATTTAAGTGCTTATAAGGACATTTTATTGGGAAATGGCAGGTGCTGTTGGTAAGTTTTGAAATGAGAACCAGTTGAATTACTGCATCCAAAGATAATTCTTTGTATCACCAGGAATTACAATCTTGGTGGCCTTTTTGAACAAACTCAAGGAGCATCTAGTACTCCTTGAGATGGTATATAAAGTAATAGTTAGTTTTGTGTTAATGAGAGAGGGCTTCCCCATTGATTTTTGAAAGGATGTGTATGAATATTGAAGAAAGCCCTCTAACCACCAACTAAATCAATCTTTTGTGATCATTTAATGATTATCAAATGGTTTGTTTACTCGTTTCGATTATTGATATATTCTCGGGCATCGGTTTTTTGCCCAATTTCTCGTCTTCCCTTTTTGTTTAGACGCTTAAACTGTAGGTATTGAAACAGCAAACCGCCAATTAAATAAATGGGAAGGGTATACAATTGTTTCCAGGTAATTAGTTCTTCGCTGGTTTCAACAGTAACCATGGTAATCCCAATAAACATGATAACTCCCCAAATTAATCCAGGATAAATCCATGTTTTTAATCCAAAACTTGTATCGAACATTGTTACAATTTTAAATAAGGATATTTCTATTTTATGAGAAGAGCCCTCATAACCAATTGTATTTTGAAGTACAAAGGCCAGAGGGCTCACACCCTAATAATATTATTTTAGAATAACTAATTCTGCATACTGAAGAAGATCTCAGGATCGGAATTGCTTACAATTGCACAAGTTCCTCCATATTCCTTTACCACAAGTGGCACCACTGTCCAACCATTAGCATCGAAAAGTATGTCATACAATGCTTTCCCCCCTTCATTGGCCATAAAGTCAGCTTCATCATAATCCCCACTATCATAACCACCATCGTGCATGATCAACTGGTCCTCATCAAATTTTTCGAATTTGGCAATGTCAAAACCTACCGAAGTCCAATCATCAAAATATAGGGTAACATCATTCCAAGAATCATAATATGCAGAAACATAGAAGTAGTTAATCTCTCCTTCTCCCAAGTCATTTAATGCAGAAATTTTTTCCAGAAGCTTCGGACTCAAATATTCATAAGAATCCCATCCCATATCATAGTACATCTTAGCTGCACCTTTAAACTTACATGGAGCCTCTGCTTCAAAAATCACCTCTCCTGTAACTCCTTCGTCACCCACAACAAACTTTTTATTTTCAGCATCATAAATAAAGCTTTGAATTTCCTTTCCATCAACCACTAAGGGATCATGCAAATCGAATCCTACGGGAGTAAGGTGCACTCCCATATTTATTACTTCATATTTTCCCTGATCATTAGTAAAAGAAAAATTCAGACGACGCATATCTTCAAAATAGGAAAGCATAAACTTTTGATCACTTCCTTCAACTACCAGATTCCTATAAAAAGGATGAATTCCCTCCTCTTTTATTAACTTGGCCTCCATATCTTTCAATTTGTTGATATCGGTCCAATCAGTTTCGCTTGCTTTTACAAGTACCATAGTACTCCCATTGGTTTTCCCTTCCAGGTAAATGGTATCTTGATTTTCTGAAACTCGCTCAAAATAAAGCTCGTAATCTCCTCCCATTCCAATTCCTGTTTCTCCAATTTCAGGGTCAGTCATCTTCGAGAAGTTACTGTAAGTATCAAAGGCCAATTGAGGTCTCTCAATAGAACTCAATTGATAAAGAGATGTTTCTACAGTTTCATTTATATCCCAGGCTACTTTAACCGTTCCATCCTCATTAAAATTAAATAGAAAAGTAAATCCACCTAAGATTTCAGAATTAGGGTAGTAATTGGTTAACCAACCATTTTCTGAAGAAAGCAACAAGTCTTGATATCCATTTACAGCTTCACCTATTCTAGTATCTGCATCCAGATCAAAAATTCGATCTTCCTCGTTATCACAGGAACTGAACAGTAATGCAAATCCTGTAAGTATATATAATAATTTCTTCATAATTTTATTTTTTCTGTCTGCAATCCCAATGGGTATCAAGATTGCAGAAGATTTCAATTCATACCGTTTTTTCTAAGGCTTATTTATTGGCCAGATTCACTGTAACTTCATGAATATGGGCCTGCAATTCATAAAGATCAATATTCCAAACCTGAAGAAAGTAATTCACTACCATTTCCTCTTTCTGTCTGATTTTAGCTATTCCTTCCTCTTTTTGTTTTAATAGTAGTTCATAATCAGGATCCCAGCTCGATACATATGCACTCTCCACATACTCATTCCACTCTTCGCGACTCTTGGTCAACATCTTTGCAATCATTTCTACAAAATCATCATTTGGATTGTTCATGGAATAGGCCGTAATAAATCCCATTACAAGAGCATCTGATTTGCCATAGTTCATCCATGCTGTGGTATATCCCGGAGTGATCTTTTCATACTCTAATGGATACATCACATTCTGATGTAAAATGTGTCCAAACTCATGTTGCATGGTAGAAAAGATTCGGTCCATTATTGTTTTATCGGCAGGGTCGAAATAATTGATGTCAAATATGGTTACTTTTCGTCCATTTTCGGCTTGCCCCAATATAATCGAACCATTCTTATTGTAGTTGTGGCTTCCAACCAGAACCAACAATTTAGGAACCATCATTTTTACAAAATCTTCTCCACCGTATAATGCATAAGGATCAATCCAAACGGTCTTCATGGCTTCCAAAAATGGACGAACCTTTTCCAGTTTTGCAGGAGTCAACACTTTACCGTTATCTACTTCGGCATCATCAAAACGGTATTTTACCTCAATATTATAAGGAATAGTAAAATTCTCACGAATCCACTTATCGGTTTCATTCAGTTCAGGCGTGGAGGTATCAATCAGCGACTCCCCCAAATCTTCATCACTATCACAGGAGCTAAATAAAAGAACTCCCAACATCAAAAAACATATATATTTTTTCATAACAATCATTTTACAAGATTAACGTGGGTTAGCAGGCAAGCCATTTGCAATAGCTTGTCTAGGAAGTTGAATTACTCTTCTAAGGTCATTTTTAGTTAAAACCATTTCAGATCCTTCGTACATGTGAACCACTTCCATATTAAATCGGCGGATATCGAACCATCTAAGTCCTTCGTGAATAAATTCACGTTTACGTAAATCCAAAATAAAACGGATTACATTAACCTCATCACCTTCAATTGGATAGAATGCTTCAGCATTGTAGGTCTCTTCATAATAAGGAAGATCAGTGTCTGTGTAAATGTTATTAATGTAATCTACAGTAATATCAGGCGCTGCTCCATTTCCTGTTCTTTTGGTATGAAACGATTTTAAATCTTCAAACGCCTTCCCAAAATCATTATTCATTGCATAAGCTTCAGCACGATTCAATAGTACCTCTTCTGCCACAAACAAAGGACACATCATCATTGGGTAACCAATATTGGCATTTACACCTCCTGCTTTTTTGAAATACTCATCAAATTTTGGAATGTGATGGTTGGAATCATAACCAGCATCAGATGGTCGGTAAGCAAATCCAAATGGGTCGGTACCCCAAGTCCCTGGAAACAATTTATCCTTTATCTCTGTAACAAGACTGAAACGCCAAATATAATATCCACGAGCCCACACGGTATTGGAACTGCACAGTAACAAATTGGCTTTTTCAGTAGAACTCACCATTTTGGCCATAATTTCCCCACGTGACATAGTCTGGTACGTACCATTCCAATCTCTTAGCATAAGAGCCGGATCTCCAGTCAACACCTTATCGGCATGCTCAATTACTTTTTCCCACTCACCCTTATATAGATAAAATCGGGACGCAAATGCATTGGCTGCATCCCTTGTAAAATGGTATGCTGCAACAGAGTAAGCATCATCTCTAATCAGAGTTAAGCCTTCCACCAAGTCTCTTTCTATTTTTTCATATACTTGTTGAACCGTACCTCTTTCATAGTCAGCAAAAACAACCGTTTCCGGCTCCTCAATATAAGGTATTCCCATATCGGAAGATGCTGTAGTAGGATTATAATGCTTAGAAAATAAATTTACCAGCATAAAATGTGAATAGGCTCTACAAATAAGAGCTTCTCCTTTTTGAGCTGTGTAATCCTCTGGATTTCCTACTTTGGAAATAGCATCCAAGGCTTGGTTAGCATGCGCAATTGCCTCATAACAATTCGCCCAATAGTAGGTTGGTGTATCCTGATCTTCGGTGGTATGGTCATTCCAAAGATAAGCGTCTCGGTTTTCAGAAACATCATAAACGTAGGGACCTTCAACTTTATCTCCTACCAAATCAGACATTGTTTCTGTAAACTGATGATAGATTGCATTGGGATAAGCCGAAACCAGCAATTCTGTAACCGCTTCGGGAGAATCCAGAGTTGTACGGTTATCTGGCAACTTATCCAGATAGTCGTTACAACCAGACAAGGAAAACAAAAGTCCGGCTGCTAATAAATATATTTTATTTTTTTTCATGATTGATCGATTTTTAGATTCCTAACTTCAATGTAAATGTGTACTGCTTTGGTACAGGCATAGCAACACCCCCTGCCCCAAAGAACTCAGGATCCTGACCATTCAATTTTTTATCAGAATAGATCAAAAACAGATTTGTAGCCTGCAACTTTAACTGCATAGAATTCAAATTCATACTACTCAAAATACTTTTAGGCAGATTATAGGCTAAAGACACTTCTTTCATTCTAACAAAAGAGCCGTCTGCAACACGGAAAGTTGAGTGATTGTACGCATTGTAAGTACTAATATACTTTCCATCGTAATCTCTTTGAGAAAGAATTACAGGGATATTTGTTTTATCCTCATCTCCTGGTAAAGCCCAGCGGTCGAAGAATTCCTTAGGCATGGCATCCAAATCAGAATAACGTGCTTTGAAAGAAGGATTCAAACGAATCTTGTTTCCAAACTGATAACTCATGTGCACATTTAATCTCCAATTCTTGTATTTAAACAAGTTGGTAAAACCACCGGCTACCTTTGGATCAATAGGGCCTTCATATTTTAGGTAATCAATATTTTCTGACTGGAAATTAATATCTGAAGCAGTTATCTCTCCTTCTTCATTATAAAATGTAGGAATACCCTCTTGATTCAAACCAGCAAACGGAATAGAAAATAATCCTCTAACCGGATAACCTTCCAATGCTCCTCCAATACCTCTTACAAGGTCGTAAACAGTTGGTGAAGATTTCAAATTGGTAATCTCATTCTTCATAATTGAGAAGTTCAGGTTTGTATCCCAATTGAAATCCTTGGATTTAATGTTCTTAGTAGACAACATGAATTCAAAACCTTTTGATTCCATGTCAGCATAGTTGGCATATTTCCAATACTGGCCACCAATACCTGAAGTACGAACAGCACTAATCAAATCAAAACCTTTTCTTTGATAGGCATCAAATTCCATATTGATACGATTCCCAAATAATCCTAAATCCAAACCAATGTTGGTTTCATATTGCTTTTCCCAAGTCAATTCAGCATTTTCCAACTCATCAATATACATTTGAGCTTCCTTTTCGGTAGTTAATGGACGATCAGCAATCTTACTCATTAAAATAAGAGATGAATTTCTGGCTGGTCCCATACTGGCAGTCAAACCATAAGTTCCACGAAGTGTCAAGTGTGAAATCACTTTTGAATCTGCCAGAAAATCCTCTGCATGTGCATTCCACGAACCACTCACATTCCAGGTTGGTAACCATCGTGATTTACGTGATTTACCTAACTGATTAGATCCTTCGTAACGATAGGTTCCATTAACTGTATATTTTCCTTTATATGAATAACTCACTCTTGAGTAAAACGCCATCATTCTGTCAAAAAAGTCGCCCATTTCATAATAGGTAAATCCTCCCTGCAATTGTTGCTTAATGAAACGATAATCTACGAATGGAACTCCTCCTCTATCCCACTGGTAACCAATGCCATTAAAATAACTGTCGTTACGATCTGCATAACTCAATTCCTGCCCTATAAATACATCTACAATATGGGTTTCGTTATAAGTCTTGTTAAAAGAAATATTGTTACGTAACGAGTAACTCAACATTGTATTATCGACTCTGTTGTAGAAACCACCACGTGGTAGTACTACTACAGGAAGAGCATCAGGATTGTCTAAATCAGTATAAAGGAATTTATTGTATTTTGCCATCTCAGGATCGTCGTCTGCACGATAAGCTCTGGCCATATTTGAATTCTCGGTAATTTTGTGCTCCTGTGTAGATTTTACATATCTAAGAGAACCTAGAAAGCTGTATTCAAAATTCTTATTGAATTTATATCCCAAATCTGCTTGTAGTTTCAAATCCAAGACATCAAACTCCAGGTAGTTATTTTTAACTTCTTCGATAATATTAAATGGTGCGTAGTTCATACGGAAATATTCCAATCCACCATTATCATTGTAAGGTCGCAATGCACGAGAAGTATTCAATGCATAGGAGAATGGGTTGATATCAAAATCTCTATCGTAAGATCCATCAATTGGATTCTCTACTCGCTTAAAAGTACCTGGGGCATTCTGCTGACGGAAAGATGCTGTTGTACTTAAACCAATATTCAATTTATCTGTCAACTTTACATTAGCCTTGGCATTGGTCGTGTATCTTCTTACTTTATCGGCTATAGACCAACCATCATCATTATACAAACTGGTTGAGAAGTAGAAGTTCCCTTTATCGGTTCCTCCTGATAAACTTACCGAATGGTTTTGAATGATTGAGTTCTTGAATAATATATCGAACCAATCGGTATTTGCCATTTCATACTTTTGTAAGAATTTAGCACGTGCTTCAGGTGTATTCTGCAAGCCAAATCCTGTTTCCGGATCATAAGAGTTGATTAAATCATACATTTTTTTGTAAACTCCACCATTCTGTTGACGAGAAATATCGGCATGATTCAACCATCCTTTTCTTTCTAATTCACGATATGCAGACATTTGCTCTTTAGAGTTCATGATGTTGTAGTCTGAATAGGAAGGCTTCAATCTCATTGTAAATTCACCGGTATATGAAACGCTCGTTTTTCCAGCAGTTCCTTTTTTGGTAGTAATTACAATTACACCATTCATCGCTCTGGCACCATATAATGCAGTTGCCGAAGCATCTTTCAACACCTCAAAACTTTCAATATCATCAGCATTTAAACCGGCAACAGCGGAACTAATCAAAGTAGAAGGATCACCAGAAGATAACTCGTCTGCTGAAACATCTACTACATCTTCTAATACCATACCGTCAACCACCCAAAGCGGTTTTGAATTACCATAGATAGAAGAAGCACCACGAACACGGATTTTTGGGGCTGCACCAAATGAACCAGAAACATTCTGAACAGTTACACCTGCAGCTTTACCTTCCAACATACGCCCTACGTCAACCATACCATTAACTTTAGCCTCTTCAGCTTTAACGGTAGTGGCCGAACCTGTAAATAAACGTCGATCCGTTTTTCTAAAACCATCAGAAACCACCACAACTTCGCTTAATTGCTCAGAGTCCGTTTTCATGGTAATTTTCAAACTTGTTTGATTGCTTACCACTACCTCCTGAGATTGCATTCCAATAAAAGAAATTAGCAGTACTGATTTCCCTGAAGTGGGAATTTCCAATGTAAATTCACCATCGAAATTGGTAGATACACCAGTTGTTGTGCCTTTTATTAAAACAGATACACCAGGTAGAGAAAGTCCCTGATCATCTACGACCACTCCAGAAATCTTTCTTGTTTTCTCTTGTTGAGCCTCGCCTGATGGCTGACTTTGCTGTACACTCTTGCGAAGTGTAATCGCTTCTTTCTTGAATTCATATTCAAGTTCACTGTCTTGTAAGCAATGTTTCAGTACAGATTTAACTGTTTCATCCTTTGCTTCAACGGATACATCTTTCACTCCCTCAACATCTTCCGAACTGTAAAGGAAGATCAGGCCTGTTTGTTCATGAATCTCCCACAATACCTGCTCCAGGTCTGCCCCATTCAAGTTAAGGGTAACTCTGGCATCTTGCGCTAAGGTATTTGCCGATACGCTCATCACACTGGCCAATAAAAACAAGGCTAGCATCTTCATAAATAACAACATTTTAAACAACTTTCGGGGTCGAAAGCCGTCGTTCCAACATTTTTTCATAACTTTGTGTTAATTTAGGTTGTACTTAAATTTTTATTTCTGTTACAGCAGAAATATCTGACGCAGGAAATGTTACAGCATTTCCTGTTTTATTTTGCACTAATTAGAATGGTTTTTCCATTTACTTCTACATTTATTTTTCTGGTTAATTCAAACATTTCCATAATTGATTCAATTTCTTCGTCCTTGTTAAAATGACCTCCAAAACGAAGATCTTTTACCACTGGATTCATGTAAAAAACTTTTAAATCATACCAACGAGTCAATTCATTCATAATATCTTCAAGTCTCTTTGCCTTAAACAAAAAGACACCTTCCTTCCATGATGTAAACAGATCTACATCAACATCCTGAACAAGTATCCCTCCCCTTTTATCATCAACTACAGCCTGTTGTCCAGGCTTGAGTAAGGTAGATTTCCCAATCTCGGAAGCATTTACCTTCACACTCCCCTCAACCAGAGTGGTGACAATTTCATTTTCATCACTGTAAGCTTTTACATTAAAGGAAGTTCCCAAAACCTCTATTCTGGTTCCTGACACATTCACTAAAAATGGATGTTCCCTATCTTTGGCTACCTCGAAGTAGGCCTCTCCGGTTAATTGCACTTCCCTTGTTTTACCAGAAAATTTGGTAGGAAATTTCAATGTACTCATCGAATTCAAATAAACTTTGGTTCCATCGGTCAAACAAAGCTGATAATTGGCTCCATTGGGAATTTCTACAGTATTATAAAGGACCTTTGATTTCGCATTTGCTTTATTCTGATATTTCAGACTACCTGCATCTCTTTCAATCAAAGTCCCATCTTTCTCTTTCAAAGCAACATTTTCTTCATTCTCAAGGTTTACTTTGCTACCATCTGCTAAAATTAATCTTGCCTTTGGTTTCGATTGTTTTGAACTATTGACTTGTGTATACTGTTGAGGCAAGTTGGAAATGTCATTGTATATATAGTATCCAATACCAGATAAAAACAGAGGAATCAGAATAACCGCTGCATATCTTAAAACCGTTTTAAAAACGTCAATGCTTCTATGTGGTTTAATGGTAGATTCGAATCTATTCCATCCCTCTACAGTATTTATTTGATGTAATTGTTGATCCCAATCCAAAAATTTTTCACGATTGCGAATGTTATAATACAAATCAAGGTTTTCTTTGCTTTCATTCAACCAATTGTCTAACTCAAGTTTCTCTTCTCTGGTGAGTTCATAATTCACCTCTCGAGCAATCAATTGAGATATTCTTATGTAGTGATCAATTCTATCCATTTAAAAATATTTAGTGCTAAAACAACTCAGAAATAAAAGTGGGTGGGTATCAAATATTTTTTTTACAAAAAAAAATGCCAGAGCTCATAGAAGCCCTAACATTTAATAATTATTCAACCCTTTATATGTATAATAATGGCATTATATAGACAGTAAAATCATCAGGATAACAACAACATCCTGTAATCTTAATCGAAGTAAACGATATGCATTGGCTTTTACTGATTTTACCGTGTTTACTGAAATGCTTAATCGTTCAGCAATTTCTGGATTTTTTATCCCTCTCATGCTCATTTCAACTACGCGCTTCCCTTGTGATGGTAAAACTTCTATGGCATCATGAATCGCCTTGTAGGTTTCCTGTTCTATAATATGATCTCTATAAAATAAGTCTTTCTCCATAGCTTGTAAACTGTAGTCTAAAACAATTTTATTGTGTTTTAAATAATTCAGACAATTGTTTCGTGTCACAGTATACAGGAAAGCTTTAACCGCATTTTGATTCTTGAAATCATCCTTTCCTTTCCAAAGCTTAATGAAAGATTCTTGAACCATATCTGCTGCCACATCTGAATCTTGAACATACTTTTGAGCAAACAAACACAGCATGGGGTAAAAACTTTCAAAAAACTGTCGGAATTCTTTTGTCTTCCTTTTCACTCTGGCTGGTATTTATTGTTGGTTAATAATTTTTCAAAGAATTCAGAAGCTTTGGGAGACTTCTAATTCTTGCGTTTAAAATTATCTCAACAATTGCGTAAACACCTAACCTACAACACAGACAAAAGGGGTCGCAAGCTTATACCACACCCAGACAAAAGGGGTCGCAAGTTAAAAAGTAGAATTTTAATGATGATTTTTAACCAAGTTTTCTATAAGGACAGATAAAGTTCCAGCATGTAAATCATCACATCCTTTTTTGCAATGTGGTGAACATTTAGAACTTACTTTTAGCATGAAATTAGAATCGATTTATGTATTCAAATAAGCTATCAGTTGACTCTAAACTTAGCTTTTTTCTCAGCCTATATCGACGTTTCTCAATGGCATTAACAGAAATATTTAGGATTCTTGCAATTTCTTTGGCATCCAAATTCAACCTCAGATAGGCACAAAACCTTAACTCATTTGTATTCAAATCAGTATGCCTCCCCAACAAACCGCTAAAAAATCCTTGATGCACTTCCTCAAAATGCATTTTAAATTTATCCCAATCCTGGTCTAAGTGAATGTTACTTTCTATTTCTTGAATCAGCTTTCTTAATGCTATTTTTACCTCTTTACTTTGAGCCAGCAATGCATCTTCTGCGAGTTTTTTAAAACTATTCAGTGTTTCGTTTTTACTTACCATATGCAATGCATTGGCTGCCAACTCTCTCTCTTTGTGTTTTAACTCTGTCTTATACTTGAGTTGCTTCAACCTGTTAATTTCCTCGTTGGCCATCATCTCTTCGTTCAATCTCAAGTTCTCCTGCTCCTTTTCTCTTGTTTCAGCTTCCATTTTTTGCAGGGCCAGCTGATCCATCTGTTTTTCTTGTTCTAAAAGGAGGTTTTTACGTTCCAGATTCGACTGCTTCAGTTTTAGCACCCTTAAAATCAAAACACTAATCACAAGCAAGCCACCCAAAATAATAAGAAGATTTCTCTTTTGTGTTTTTATTCGATCTTGCAAAAACTCTATTTCATTCTCTTTCTTTTCGGTTTCGTATTTTATTTGAATCTCGCTAATTTGCTTCTGAGTTTGCTCATTATAGATTTCATCCTTGTAGGATAGATAAAGTCTTGTATTACTCAAAGCCATTTTATAGTTCCCAGATAATTCATATGCATTGGCGAGTCCTTCATAGCATTCCATTACACGCGCTTTATCATGATTTTCAAGTGATATCTTTAGTGCATTTTCGAAAAAATCGATTGCTTTTTCATGTTTCTTATTAAGTATATAATACTGTCCTAAATTTATAGATGAAGAAATAATACCACTTTCAAAATTATTCTTTTCCGCAATTTTTAATGCATCCCAATAATCAGTCAATGCCTTATCAAGCTGTCCAACTTTTGAATATATATTTCCTCGATTATTCAAAGTAGATGAAAGTTTCAGTTTATTTCCCGAAGAAATAAAAATAGGAATGGCTTTGTTCAAATACTCTAATCCCTCTTCGTATTTTCCAAGTTCGTCATATATATTCGAAATATTAACTGATGTAAGTGCAATTTGAATTGAATCATTCTCAACTTCGTAGATATTCAACAATTTAGTAAATAATTCAAGAGCTTTATCGTGATCTTTATATATGGAATAGATAATTGCAATATTATTCTGTAAGCCAATCTCTCTTTCTTTGTATTTTATTAGTTCAGCCTTTTCCAGAGCTTTGAAATAATAAGTCTGGGCCTCTTTATAGTTCCCTATATGAAAATAGGTGATTCCTATTTCGTTCCAGGCATCCACTAAAGAATGATCTAACTTATTTTCAATGGCAATTTTTTGGGCTTTCTTAAAATTCTGTAGACCTTCAAAATAGTTTCCCAAATTAGAATGTTCACGCCCCAAATATATTAATGCCTTAATTTCGAGATTTGGTTGTTTCAATTTTCTTGCCAAATCAAGAGCTTGTCGACTGTAAAGGATACATTTCTTAGAATCTTTCTCTACCAGACATTCACACAAATCCATTAAAACTTCAAGCTTTTCACGTCCGGAAGAACCAATTAGTTTTGTTTCCAAACTGTCAAGCTCATTGATTTTTATAGAATGATCCGCATTAGAATGTGAAATAAATAATATTAGAAGAAGTATTGTTAGTAGGAAGCTTTTCATAGGGCAAGAATTATACAGGTCAAATATATAGATTTAAACCTAGCTTGAAAATAATTTTATCCTTAGGATAGGTAAAAAGGGTCAGTAAGTAAGAGTTGAGCAGATTTAATTTGTTCACTTTCGTTCCACAAAATGTTTTTTTTAAATACGTGTATTGGTATAGTTAGCTGTCATACTAGTAAACCAAAACAATGAAAATATGAAAGCGAGAATATATACACTATTATTCCTCTTGAGTATATTGGGTATGCAATCGTGCAGCAAATCTGCCCTTAGCGATATTGAATTGACAGATCCATCACTCTTGAAAGTTTCGGTACGAATAGCACAGGATTACAACAACAATAAGGAAGTACAAGTTTTTATCAGGGATAAAAATAGCAGGCCTGTTCAACTGGAAAATGGTTGGGTTGAAGTAAATGGGATTGTTGCTCATTGGGATCGAGCTGATATTCATTCTTTAAATGAACGCGGTTATATTTACCGACCTGATGATTATGAGCATGACTTTCGTATATACATTCATTTGAATCCTCGTGATGTATACTGGTTTGATTTGAATCCATCAACTGGTTTTCCAGGTTTTATACGCAACTATCCATTACATGATGATGAATTCCATCCTGAATATGATCCATACATCAATGATCACTACAAACTGCATGATATGCCTTTCAGAAATGAAGTTGTAAAAGTAGATTATAAAATTCTAAAACCCAGATAGTAATTGAAAGGTGGCTATTTTTACTCTGTAGTCACCTTTCTTTTTTTATTAAAACAAAAAGTTTTTCACCCTTGACAAATTCTCCTGTGAGTTTTCAATATGATTTTCCATTACATTTAACTCAAGAATTCCGTTGGGTCTAATTAGATGGAAAGGAAAGTATTTTAAACGGTTATTTCTTAGATATATATTCCTTATTGATGTGGAATTTAAAATATTCTCAATGCCTTCGGATAACAAATTATCAGTAAAATCGATTAGGTTTAAAGTATCACAATCTTGAATTAATTCAGGAACTTTAGTAAATAAATTATTTCCCAAATATAACTTTTGAAGCACTGGTAAAGTGCTTATTGATTGAGGTAATTCTTGAATCTGATTGTTGCGAATATCAAGGCAAACCAAACTCTTAAGTTTTTTAATTTCTTCAGGAATTGATTCCAATTGATTTTCCTGAATATCTAAAACCTGTAAATGTGTTAATTTAAATAGGGCAGCAGGCCAACACCCTTTCAAATTACACTTGGCAATATTTAGATGGGTAACATGACCAAGATCATTTAACTGGTAACCTTTAATCAACCAAGTCACTTTTCTTACTTGTTTCAAGTTTCGATTAATTTGACTACTTAATTCCTCAATAAGCTTTACATCCTCCATTTACACTATGTAAGTTGATTTCTTAGCTGCAAAATAGTAAAAACTTAATAGGTGAACCAAACAAAATATTCATTCTTAATATATTTTCTGATTTCTTATATCGTCCTGCATTCTTTTGTATATTTTTGAGGCATTAAAATCCGTTGGATTGAAGGGAATAAAGAAAGTAGAAGAATGGAAGAGATCAAAAATAGAGTATTACAAGTTCTGACCGATGGCAATTTAGATTATCGACAAAAAAAGCACCATTTGGCTTATATTGCAGAAAGCACACAGGATTATCCTGATATCTCAAAAGAAGCAACTGAAGCCTTAAATGAGAAAATTATTTGCGATTTATTTGAAGGTAATGCTCCTTATCGTCCCAGATATGTTCTTCCTGATTATGCTTACGCCTTAAAAAACGGAGTAAACTATCTTGAGTTAGAGCCACCTACAAATTTCGATGAGGCGATTAATTTTCTATCCATACTCTATGTTCAGGTTCCATCAATTACAGGTTATTCTGTTTACCTAGGCAATATCGACACATTACTGCTTGACTATGTTGGTGATTTGTCGGAAGATGAAATCTACAAAAAGATGAAGCTTTTTTGGCGATTCATAGACCGAACACTTCCTGATGCTTTTGTTCATATCAACATAGGACCAGAGGACAATGTAATTGCCAGAGTAATTTTAAGAATTGAACGGGAATTAAAACAGGTTGTTCCGAACCTTACATTGAAATATGATCCGGAAATTACATCCGATGAACTTCTACTTGAGGCCAGCAAAACAGTATTTGAGGTAGCAAAACCACATATTGCCAATCACAAGATGACTGCGGCTGATTTTAAAGGAGATTATGGTGTAGTGAGTTGCTATAACTCTTTGCCTGTAGGTGGTGGATCTCACACTCTTATTCGTTTAAATCTTAAAAAAATAACGGATTTACACAGTGGTGATGCTGAAAGTTTTATATCAGGCACATTGAAAAAATATTGTAAGATGACATTGGATGTTATCGAAGCAAGAAGCAAATATCTTGTAGAAAGCGTTAAGTATTACGATACGGATTTTCTTGCCAAAGAAGGTATTATTTCCCTGGATAATTTCTCAGCCATGTTTGGTTTTTATGGACTTGCCGAATGTGTAAATCAGTTGATGAAACGCAGTGGTAAAGAGCTAATATATGGAAAGGATGAAGAAGCCAATCAGCTTGCACATCTTATCTTGGAAGAGATGAAGAAAATTCTGGATGCAAGGGAAGTTCCTTACTGTAAAGGAAATAATGGCAAAGCATTTTTTCATGCTCAATCGGGTATCGATATTGATATAGAGGAAACTGCAGGAGCTCGAATTCCAATTGGAATTGAGCCTGACATCTATTCACATATCAATACTGTCGCTCCACATCATCACCTGTTTAATGGAGGAATTAGTGATATTTTCCACTTTGATGAAACCGTAAAAAGAAATCCTGCAGCAATTCTGGATATTATCAAAGGAGCGTTTAGAAAAGGCATGCGAATGTTTACCTTTAATTTATCGAATGGTGAATTTATCCGTATTACTGGCTATTTGGTTAGAAGAAGCGATTTAAAAGAGTTCCGGGAAGAAGGATCGAGATATGGCAGTGCTCTGTTTGCGGCCAATTCTATGGACAATGCCAATGTTGACAATCGTGTTTCGAAACGAGTAATTTCCAATGAGCAAGTTGCAGGCAAATATTAGTGGGATCATCAAATCGAGTGTGATTGATGGACCAGGCAATCGCATGGTTATATTCTTTCAGGAATGTAATTTAAACTGTATGTATTGCCACAATTCCCACACCATAGGATTGTGCAATTTGTGTGGCACTTGTGTGGATACATGTCCCACCAACAGTTTGAAGATTGATTCCGAAAACAAACGCATCATCCACAATGAAAACACCTGTACTCGTTGTGATGAATGCATTAAAGTTTGCCCTGAAAACAGTAGCCCATTTTACAAACAAATGTCGGTTGAAGATATTATTTGTGAAATTCTTGAAGTAAAGGATTTTATTTCGGGTATTACCGTATCAGGTGGCGAAGTAATGCTTCATGCTCCATTCTTAAGCTTGTTATTTCAGGAAATCAAATCGCATCCTGACTTAAAACATTTATCCATTTTAATTGACTCTAACGGAAATATCAATCAGGAGAAATGGGATTCTCTCCTCCCCTTAATTGATGGTGTGATGCTGGATATCAAGGCATATTCTGCTAAAACACACAAGCAAATAACAGGCTATTCTAACGAGAAGATCTTAAAATCAATTGAATATTTAAACGATAAAAACAAACTGAAGGAACTTCGTTTTGTTTTGACTCCCGATTACAATAATGACGAAAGTGAATTGCGAGAAATTGCCAAACTAATGAAATCGGTATCTCCTAATGTTGGAAAAACTTTAATTAAGATGCGAAATCATGGCATCAGAAAAGAGTTTTCTTTTTTAAGAGAAGCAAGCAATGAAGAAATGAATTTTGCCAAAGATATTTTTGGGCAAGCTGATATAGATATTCTTGTGATATGACATCATATTTTACCACTGGTATATCAACAAATACAAAAGCAGCAAAGGAATAATAAGCAGAAAGCCAAACCATGCATTTGATTTGTTCTGACAAACCATAATGTACTTGGGTCTCTCCTTTCCTGAAATTAAAGATTGTATATACAGAATTGCAAAGCGAATTGCTCCTCCAACAAAACAAAAAATAGGATGCATGATTTTAATATCTAATTTTGTTGTTGCAAGATAGTACTATTATCATGAAGAAAAACAAATTTAAGCAACTTAACGAGAAAGAGATTCTAGCATATATCTCAAAACATCAGCTCGATGCACAAAAAACAGAATCAGGTTTGCACTATGTAATTGTAAGCAAGGGAGAAGGCAAAAGCCCCACTCCTGAGAGCAATGTCTCAATTGCATATATTGGTTACTTGACCAATGGCAATATTTTCGATAAAAGTGAAAACCTGGAAATTAACCTATCGGTAGTCATCGAAGGTTGGAAAGAAGGCTTATCCTATTTTAAAGAAGGTGGAGAAGGAATTTTAATCATCCCATCACATTTGGCCTATGGAAGTACTGATTATGGAGCCATTCCAGGAGGTTCTGTACTGATATTTGATATTATTCTAAGCAAAGTTTTTTAGTAAAAAAAACCTGACAAAGAATATGTCAGGTTAAGTTTTATCAATTAGAACAGCTTTAGATTCTTTTCATCATATGCTCAATCTCTTTAACTTGAGCTGAAAGCATTTTTTGTTTATCTAAGCTCTTGGCTTCTTGTAAATAGTACTTAGATAGTTTCTTGTTTCTTCTGGAAAGATAAATGCCCGACAAATTCAAATTCGCTACCGCTTTATCCGTTTTCATTCTTAGACCGATATTTAAAGCCTTTTTAAACTGCTTTTCCGCCTGATTGTTTTTATGCTCTTGCGAAAAAATCAATCCTGATAAATAGTAGTAATATGCCTCTTGGCTTTTGATCATTCTTTCAGGATGCTTCACTCCACTCAGCACTTTACCTGCAGACTGAAATTTATTTTTTCTAAGAAAATAAAAAGCAATCAAGTTTTTCTCGTTCTTAAAATGCAACAATACAAATAATCCCGATACCAGTACAGCAAGTATACCTAATCCAATGAAACTTTTAATAAACAGGAAGATTGAACCCAACAGTAGAATCCCAGCAATAATCAATCTTATAATCTTACTCAACATGATGTGTAATTTTTAAATTTGCAATACAAAACAAGTCATTTTTTGTTAAAAACCAAGAGTACACAGCCTGTGTTTTACTATTTAATATTCTTTCTATTTAAACCCTAGCTTTCTATTGATATTACAAGTATTTGAATGCGAGTCATCCACATACACAATATGTTTTTTCGCATTAGTAGCCCATGTTTTCAACTATGACTTATAAATGGTATTTAAAAGCAGTCAGTATTGTGAATTATTGAATTGCTTCATTAGTTTGTTAATATAATATCTATGATACAAATTGACATGATCCATCAAACAATCATATTCATTTGAAATTTCCTCTAGTTTTTTCAATTCATATGCAAGCAGTCAGCTTTAATCATATATTGTATGAATCCGACTAATAAGTTTTACTATATTTACCTGAATACTAAAAGTAGATTTTCTCTACTACTTCCAAATTTTTAATTGCATGAAAAAGGCCAATAATAAATTTATTTACAGCATTGTAATTCCTACCATTTTAGCAATCTCAATGTTTGTGATCACTTTCTATATTATCCTTATTCCTTTATTCGAACGCAGTATGATGGATCGCAAAAAGGAAACAATTTCCGAATTAACCAATGCTGCGTGGAGTGTATTATCGGAATATCAGGGAGCCTACCACAATGGTGAGATTAATTTGTTGGAAGCACAGGAAAAAGCATCTGAACACATTGGGAAAATGCGATATGGTAACGAACAGAAAGATTATTTCTGGATTATTACCAATAGTCCAAAAATGATTATGCATCCCTATCGTCCAGACCTTAACGGCACTGACCTTTCTAATTTTTCAGATAATCATGAGAACAAGCTATTTGTTGATGCTGCCGAACTCGTAAAAAATGAAGGAGAAGGTTTTATTCAATATTACTGGCAATGGAAAGATGATGCCTCTAAAATATCTCCTAAACTATCCTATGTAAAGGGATTTTCTGAATGGAATTGGGTTATTGGTACTGGCATTTACCTGGATGATGTTGAAATGGAAATCAGCCAACTGAAGAAGACCTTATTAAAAATATCTTTCACTATTATTCTTTTTGTTGCAGTCATTTTACTGTATGTGCTTCGCCAAACAAGAATTATTGAGGAAAAAAGATTAAAGGCTGAAAAACAATTGCTTTTATCCATTCAGAAATACAAAAGCCTTGTAAATGCCTCCACCGAAGGGACATTAATGTTAGTGGATGAGAAAGTAGTTTTTGCCAACAATAAATTCACAAAATTATTCGATAATGAAAACATTGTAGGATCCAATTTCTCAAACTTGTTTAAGATGAGTTGGACCGATTTGGTAAGCAAAATAGAGAATCCACAGAAAACCTCCACTTTTGAAACAGAACTGGTAAACGCTCAAGCGGGTCGCGAAACTGTTGTAGTTTCCGTTACACAAATCACACTATCGGGCGAAGTAGGGTACATTATTGTTGCTAAAAATGTAACTGAAAAAAAGCGTTTAAGATTAGATGCCAATAAAATGTCGGAAGACATTCAGCTTTCGCTGCAATTGATGAATCAGCCAATCGATAACCTGATTCAAAAAAATGTTTGTTGTCAATTAAATACCAATATTAAAGATGCTGCCAAACTAATGACTGATCAGAACTGCAAATTAATTTGCATTAAAGAAAGTGATCAAATCATTGGAATTATTACCGATACTGATTTAAGAACAAGAGTATTGGCAAATGAGAGAAGTACTGATGCTACTGTAGCTACAATTATGACTGCTCCTGTGATCAGTATCAAAAATGATGCTTTGCTATATGAAGCTATTTTACGTTTCAAGCAAAGCAATGTATCACACCTGCTAATCGAAAATGAGTACGGTGATATTATAGGTAATATCAGCAGCAAACAATGTTTGGAAATGCAGCAAAACTCGCTAACTCATTTAATCAATCAGATTAACGATTGTAACAATGTGGAAAGTATTAAACGCATTCATAACAAGGTTCCGATATTAATACAAGCTGTTTTTACCAGCTCAGAAAACATTAATAGTGTATCGCGTATTATCACTTCTATTGCCGATACCATTAGCTCCAGAATTATTAAACTTGCAATTCAGGAAGTTGGCCCTGCACCATGTAAGTTTGCCTTTATCACTATGGGAAGCGAAGGTCGCTCTGAGCAAAGCTTAAAAGCCGATCAAGACAACGCCATTATATTTGCAGATGATAGTGATGAGAACAAGTCATACTTTTTAAAGCTTTCCGAAATCATTAATGAAAACTTGCATGCCATTGGATACTCGCGATGCAAAGGTGATTTAATGGCTGGAAATCCTGAATGGTGTAATTCTATTGATATTTGGAAAAACTACTTCTCGAAATGGATTAACAATCCGGATATGCCTAATGTATTGGATAGCTCAATTTTTCTTGATTTAAGAAACATTTATGGCGACGACAAGTTGGTAGATGATCTGTTTGAACATGTATATGCCGAACTGGATCATAATCTTGATTTTTATAATCAACTGGCTAAAACCGTGATTGGAGTAAAACCGATCATGGGCAAAAAGTCTGTTAATATTAAAAAATATTTACAACCCATTATTGGATATCTTAGAATACATGCACTTCACCATTCAATCCGAGAAACAAATAGTTTGCTACGATTGAATCAATTGATGGCATTGGGTGTTATCCCCGAAAAAAATGCTGAAGAAATCGAGGCCATGTATAACTTTCTGATGCATTTAAGAATTAAATGGCAAGTAAATTTAATATTAGATAACGATTGGCCTGAAAATGATGTATTGCTTAAAAATCTGACTGAAATTGAAAAAAATTCCTTTAAAAGTATCGAAAAAGAAATTGTATCTCTGCAGGATGATTTAAAATCTGCATTTAAGATTTCAGAATACCAATAAACAGTTCTACCTTTTAAAAATTCCAAATATCATTCTTTCGGATCACCTTGCAAGGGTTTCCGAAAGCAATGCTGTTTGAAGGGATATCTTTGGTTACCACACTCCCCATACCGATAAATGTATTATCGCCTATCACAACATTGTTCTTAACAATTGCACCGGAACCTATTTCACATGCTTTTCCAATGTTTACATTTCCTGAAGTGATAACTCCGGGATTAATATCAGTAAAATCGCCAATGAAATTGTGATGTCCTATTTTTGCACCTCTTTTAATGCTAACGCCAAAACCTATCTTCGTTTGAGCACTAATCACACATTGATGATCTATTAACAGCGCTTTTCCAAGTTTGCTACTAACACTAACAATTGACGAATCTGCAATGAAATTATCGTAATCATCTCGTTCCAAAACCTTAGAAAAATCCTTGTAAACCGGGTATTTATTCTTAGGGCTTACCAAACCAAATAGAATTGGAAGCTTAGGGTTTACCCTCTCAATCGCTTGTACCTGAAAATGAATTTCTTGAAGCCAATCATTAGCTTTGGTCTCCAATTCCATATTCAGGAATACATCAAAGGCAATTTCCTTCTTATGATTATGGTAGAGTAAATCGTGAATCACACAAATCCAATTGGGATCAAATCCCATTAACTGATACACATCTCTTTTTAACGCCATCGTTTCTAAATCCTAGGTTCCCAAATTCTTTAGGAGAAAAATACTGTTTGTCATGAATTGAAATTAAAGAATGGATACGTTGAACCAGTTCTATATTCGTTGCTTTACGAGATCTGCTCTCATCCCACCAAATGTTATCCTCAAGTCCAACTCTTACTCCATACCCCATTGCAATTGCCGCTGCGTTTACTCTTAACTGATCAGCGGCTAATCCGGCTAATCCAATAAAATGATTCTCTGGAATATCAGAAACGGCTGTTCCTATTTGCTGAAAGTTTGCCTGAAATCCGGCAATATTTCCAAAAAGCAAGTTCCAATAAAATGGTCCTTCAATAATTCCTTTTTTAATTAGATATTTGCCGTAATTGATCATCCCCAAATCAAAGCATTCCAGTTCCGTGGCCACGCCAAAATCTTTCATTTTTTGAGCCAAACGCTGAATCATATCTGGAGCATTTACAGATGCTTGTTTCACAAAATTCAAACTACTCAATGTCAAGGAACACATATCAGGTTTTAGCTCTATTACTTCAGACCTTTTCTCAAATTCAGGAAAATTTCTTCCTGAAGTACTGCCACAAATTATCAAATCCGGACAATGCTTGCGTACTCCTTCAAATATGTCACGATATACATTACTCGTGTAGGTCGGAATACCACCATCTTCGCGTGCATGCAAATGAACAATGGTTATTCCTATTTCGTAAGCCTCATGGGTTTGTTCTATAATTTCTTGTGGGGAAATCGGTACAAATGGAGTCATGTCCTTGGTAGGTACCATACCAGTTGGACAAAAATTTATAATGACCTTATTATTTTTCATCTATTGTATAGTTAATGGTTACTATTAAATATACAACATTTTTCTTTTTTATAGCAATTCAAAATATTGCAAACAGGCGGATTTACAGCACTTTAACTATTATTAAACAAGATTAATTTGAAAGTGTCATGCAACACTTCATCAATTAAATGCAAATGCTTCGTAAAAAAAATCCCCCTTTGCCATAGAATAAGGGGGAATCATATATTATTCAAATTTCTTTATTCAGCCCCAATGGATATTCTGAATCGAAGTGCTTTTTCGCGAAAATCATCAAACTCACCATACTCAATAAACCTACTTACCCGACCATTACATATCTTGCAAGTACCTTTTATCAGAATATCATTCATATCATTCAAAAAATTTTCTTTTACATCGACCCCTTTAGTACACATCTCCTTGCAATGCACACAATATGTTCCTTCCTGGACAATATAGTCGTAAGCTGCTTTCTCCTCTTCATCTAAAAGAACATTTAGCTGAAATTGATTGAGCTTAATCTCTTTAAATTTACTCATTATCTAACACTTAGTCTGTTTAATGCAGTAGTTCTTAAAATTTAAATTGAATAACGAATTTAGGAATATTCTGACTTATGACAAATTTTTTCCAATGCTTTTTGAAAGCAATATGGATATATTTTAGGTAAAATAATGAACTTAGCATTAATGGTTGTGAAATCATTGAAAAACCACACCGGTTAAATCAGTTACATTTTTGAATTCATGAACATGTACATATCAATTGTATGTCCTTTTATTTAAATCAGACACAAAACTCTTTTTCTTCAAAATATCCTATTATCTTTGTATAAAATAATATTACAAAATGAGTTTATATCGCCTAATTATACGTCCTTTATTAATTCAATTCGATGCTGAAAAAATACACAAGTTTACTTTTTCATGCTTAACACTTTTTCAAAAGATTACCTTTATTCGCAAAATTTCTTCACTATTTTTTACCATAAATCATCCTGCTTTAGAACGTGAGCTATTTGGTTTAAAATTTCCTAATCCTGTTGGTTTGGCAGCTGGTTTAGATAAAAATGCTGAAGCTTTTGACATGTTGGGTAGTATGGGCTTTGGTTTTATCGAGATTGGAACTTTAACGCCAAAGCCTCAAGATGGAAATCCGAAACCTCGCCTGTTTCGTTTTGTGAATGACAAAGCAATTGTGAACAGAATGGGATTTAACAATGATGGAGTACTGGAAGCTATAGAGAGACTAAAAAGAAAGAAAACAAATACTATTATAGGAGGAAATATTGGTAAAAATAAAGTCACATCAAACGAACTTGCCAGCGATGACTACATAAACTGCTTTGAAGCCTTATATCCACATGTTAACTACTTTGTTGTAAATGTAAGTTCTCCTAACACTCCAAATCTTAGGGCATTGCAAGATAAGGAACCATTAAAAGATCTTTTGAATAAATTAATGGGATTGAATAAAATCAAAAAGAAAACGAAACCCATTCTGCTTAAAATTGCTCCCGATATTAATGAAGCTCAACTGGATGATATCATAGAAATCGTTCAGGACACCAAAATTGCGGGTATCGTGGCTACAAACACAACTATTTCAAGGGATGGCTTGAGCTATTCCGAAAAAGAAATTGAAGCGGTTGGTGCTGGTGGCTTAAGCGGAAATCCTTTAAAGCAAAAATCTACAGAAGTAATACGATACATACATCAAAAATCAAATGGCAGCATTCCAATTATTGGTGTTGGTGGAATAATGACCGCACAAGATGCTTTGGAGAAGTTGGATGCCGGAGCCTCATTAATTCAAATTTATACAGGTTTTATATACAGTGGACCAAGTTTAATTAAGGAGATTAATAAGGCTTTAATCAGAAGAGCTAAAAATTAAATTATAATATTTCTTCAATTGTATACGATTGGTCTTTGAAGATAATCTGGTCTCCTTTTTGTTTTCCCTTAAAAGCTTGAACCAAATCGGATTGAAATGATACAACGAAATAGTTCTGGCCATTCAATTCCATTTGCCCCAAACCTGCCAAAATGTAAAAAGATATTTTGTTGGTGATTACCAATGAACCCAACTGCACGGTTTTATTTTTTACTTCGGGATTAATCCTGTCGACAATGCTTTTAAGTTTTTGGTTAGTTGTCAATTGTCGCATCACCTTTTCTTGCTCCAGATGCATCATGGCCCTACCCGTTTCATGTTTATCCCCAGCCGTACTTTTGCTTTCACTCGCAACAGATTCTTTTAATGCGGATATCGAATTATGGTTTGCTTTGATTTTCGATTGAATTAACTCTTGCACCTTATTGTACAAGTCTACTTTTAATGTATTTGGTGTATGCATTGTTGTATTCTATTAAAGAAATCAAATGTACTAATAAGAAATAGCAATCGCGATTAAGATTGAAAACAATCATCTGTAATGTTTAATTCTGTTCAAGCTATTTTGCGATTTTTTAAAAAATACTTTACTTTTCGAAAAATCTAAACTAGCACTTATTCTCTTATGAATATTCCCTATTTGATCCTTTTTTGCTCAGCCCAAATCATTGGTTTGATCCTGATATTGCTACGCAAAAAATTCAGAACTCTACCTAACTTTATCTTAAAGCTCATATTTATTAATATTATATTCCACTACGTTTATTACTATTTCTTTTACAAAGGTTTTATTGCTTTAGATTCAAACTGGCCCTATAGTGTAGTACCTATTGCCACAATGGCTCCAATGGTGGTATACTACTACGTAATGTCGGTATTGTATGGAAAACTTAAGTTTACGAAAGTAAGCTTATTGCATTTGCTTCCTTTCGCAATAAACGGGATCATCTTTATTCTGTATTTGAATACCAATTCTTTAAAAAGCACATACTTGCTAATTGCCAAAAACATCCTGGTTTCCCTTTACCTGATTTATCCTTTCTTGATTTTAAAGATGATTGGGAATTTTTACCAAATCAAAGGCATGTCGCTGAGTATATTCAGTTACAACAAGAAAAGAACAAGCTTAATTAAGCTGCTATGCTTCATGATGAGCTTGCATTTTGTAATTCTGGAAATTAAAACCAACCTCCCTCTCCTTGTATCTGGCTCTGAAGCTACCATGGATATTATCAACCTTAGTTTTTTGATGCTTTTAGGCTATGCAATATCATATGTAATTGTAAGTGAACCCCGAACTTTGCATCTAAGCACCGAAAAAGTGGGTTTAGGTGGATTTAAAAAATATGACAAATCGAAGCTTACTCGCGAATTGGCTGAAAGGAATGTGATCAAAATGAATCAAATTATGGAATCTGAAAAACCATATCTTGATCCAGAGCTAAATTTGTCAAGTTTCTCTCAACAATGTAATATCTCTTCCCATGAGATTTCAGAAACCATGAATGGATTAATGAATCAAAGTTTTAATGATTACATCAACAATTACAGGGTGGAAGAATTTAAGCGTTTGTCGAAACTGGAATCTTACAAGAACTACACCATATTGGCATTGGCATTCGAGGCTGGATTTAAATCGAAAGCTACCTTTAATGCCGCTTTTAAAAAATTCACCAATAAAACACCTTCTCAATTCCTGAAAGAACTCGATTAGTTTTTCGATTTAAAATGAGGAGATTGATGGTACGATAAAATTGGAATACGTCCGAAATTATTGGTTTTGTCGCTATATCAATGTTTTAGATGCAGTTTTGAACTGTAACAAAAACATTGACGCAATGAGTAAAAACGAAAATTCATCAAAATTAAATCGAAGAGATTTCTTTAAAATTGGAGGAATAACAGCCGCTGTTGGTGCGGGTGCCTTAACTACTTTACCGCAAAAAGCTGCAGCCAAAGAATTGGACAAACGTCTTGTGGATAAAATTGTAACCACACATGATGATTTTCCTGCAGAAGTACGATCAGACTATGTTCCACCACGAAATTGGGATCATGTGCAAGCCCGATCGTTTTTCGTGAACGAAATACGAGCTATTGGCGAAACTGTAGAGGATGATATTGTTGCTGACGGACAAGCATTTGTTCAGAAAATGAACTTTGCTTACGATAACGACAAAATCGGTTACAACCAAGCTGATAAAGCCCTAATGGCTGGTGCCTGGGCCATGAATAATTATGCTGCAGGTCCAAGTCCGGCTGCAGTGCCAAACTTTGGAGTAAATTCATGGGAACAGCGTACTGATAAGGTACAATTTGCTCTGTTTGATAACGACTATGTTGTAAAAGAGAAATACCAATTCGAAAACAAACAAGAGGCAGCCAATCAAATTAAAAGAGCAGCAAAACTTTTTGGTGCTGATTTGGTAGGAATTACTCGAAGAGATAAAAGATGGGATTACAGTAAATTCCTGAATCCTGTTCCTCCTTTATTCAGAAAACCATTGTTGGCTCCGCCTAGTAAGGAGCAAATGGAAGAACTTCACAATTGGGGACCTGATAAGTTTGTTACCGATTGGAGTGACTTTCCTTTTGAACCAAAAACAGTGATTGTATTGGCTTTCAATATGGATTACGAGGGAATTTCCACCTCTCCTTCCTTTGTAGGAAGTGCTGCTGCAGGAGCGGGCTATTCTGAAATGGCAAAAGTTCCCTATCAGTTGGCTGTTTACCTTAAAAACCTGGGATTTAATGCTGTATCTGCCGGTAACGATATGGGATTGAGCGTACCGTATGCCATTGCTGCAGGATTGGGAGAAGCTTCGAGATTGGGACAAGCTGTAACCTATAAGTATGGTCCTCGTGTTCGACTGGCAAAGGTATATACCGATTTTGACTTTGTAGAATACGACAAACCTAAGTCATTCGGAGTAATGGACTTTTGTAAAAACTGCATGCGCTGTGCCGATGCTTGTCCAACCAAAGCCATCTCCTATGACAAAGAACCATCATTTGAACCCACTCACGACAACAAAGACAATGCCTGGTACAATCAAAAAGGAGTTAAAAAATACCATGTTGATGCAAAAAAGTGTTTCAAACTATGGGGCGAATTAGGTGATGATTGTGGAATGTGCATGGCTTCATGTCCATACAATAAACCAGATTTTTGGCATCACCGATTGGTAGATAGCATTACAGCAGCAATGCCTGGTCCGGTACACGACTTAATGCGTGAAATGGATGAACTCTTTGGTTATGGTAATGTTGAAGACAAGGAATCCATTAAGAAATTCTACAGTCCTAAAGGCAAAAGCTACGATGGACATTAATGCATAATTTTTTGCGGATTACTTACTACAGCAACTCAAATTTATCACATTTAAAAAATCAAACACATGATATTTACAGGTATAGAAATATTGTTTTTTTCTCTGGGCGTAATCACCACTCTTGCCATGGGACTCATATATTATTACAATCAAAAGTTGAAATTTAATATCTCTACATGGATAAGCATCTGCATTGGAGTGTTCTTATTCATATTTGGTATCGCCTGGTCCTTTAGCTCAATACTGGAAGGTGAGCCAAGAGCTGCGAGTATGGGATTAATCGTTTTCGTGATTCCTTCGCTCATTCTGCTTCTTTTATCGAGAAAACTGGCATTAAAAAAAGCGGCAAGCAAATAGTTTTTGTTTCAGGAGAATCGGAGTCATAGATACGTATGGCTTCGATCTCCATTCATTTGGATTAATACAGTACATGAATCGAACATGTAAATTCAATCATATAATTTACACACAGGTAAATGATTGAATTTCTTGTGAGTTCCATCTGACAAATGAAGATAAATTTAAACAGATGAAAAAATATATCAATTGGATCGCCTGGATAATCCTGGGCATAGCTTATTGCTATGGTATCATCTTTACCGATCACTCCCATGAGCTTGAACATTTAAAAATACTTCAAACTGAAGACCTTCAACTGAAAGAAGCAAAGGAAGGAGTATATCCCCTTTATAAAAACGAAAAGCTTTATGGATATTTATCAACAGGTTCATCTCAAGGTTATGGTGGACCATTGCAGGTAGCGGTTGTAAGCGATACCAGTGGATTAATTATAGGAACAGAACTGATAAAAAACTTTGAAACACCATCATTTGTTGCAAAACTTTCCAACAAGAAATACTACCAACAATACGAAGAGAAAAGTTTGAATGATGGATTTCAATTAAAAAAGGATGTAGAAGCGGTATCGGGAGCAACGGTTAGCTCACTTGCCATTGCCAATGCTTCGCGTGATGCCTCCTATCAAATTGCTCATAAGGTGTTTCAACTTGAAACTCCGCGAATTGAGAAAAGCTGGAGACTTACACCCAAAGAGGGAATTGTTGCACTAATCATTATCATTGCCTTTTTGGCAATCTATTTTAAGAGTAAGAAACTGATATATTTCAACCTATTTTTAGGCTTGGTGTTTATTGGCTTTCTTTTTAATGCCTCGCTTTCGCTCACTCACTTTGGAAGAATATTATTGGGATACTTTCCGGATATCCATACTCATTTAAGTTGGTGGCTTTTGGTTGCTGCAACCTTAAGCTTGATTATTATTTGGGGTAAAAATGTGTATTGTACCGCCATTTGTCCATTTAGAGCCAGTCAAATGTTGTTGCATCAGATATCAGGAATTAATATTAAAATGGATCAATCACTTGGGAAAGCTTTGGCTTTTACGCCAAAATTCCTGATTTGGTTGTCTCTGATCCTGATCTTTATATCACAAAATCCTAGCTTATCGTCTTATGAACCATTTGCAATGTTGTTCTCTTTAAAAGGCGAAGGCATACAGTGGTATATTTTGCCTACAGCACTCATAGGGGCCTTGTTCTTTTCGAATTTCTTTTGCCGATTCTTTTGTCCCGTAGGTGGTATTTTAAATTGGGTAATTGCCAGGAGAAATCAAGTTAAACAGCTGATTCAAAAACACAAACAAGATGCTTAAAAATATTAAAAAGGAAACATTGGCTGGATTTGCACTTTATGCAATCTGCCTTATATCCATACTACTTTATATTGCCAGTAAGATTTAAAAGCTAAAGACATGAATAATTCAGCTTAGAAAATATAAACTTGTAGTTGGCGCTTGGGTTTATTAAAAAACGGTTTTACCACCATTGTAGTAAAACCGTTTTATTATTCTCTTATCTATTAAGCTGAGTTCAATTAAAAAACATAACTCAGAAAGACAGCTTATCATCTCTTTTTACGACAGTTTTTGCAAGCAACAATTCTTGTACTTCTTTCCTGATCCACAAGGACAGGCATCGTTACGATTGACTTTTACTTCTTGTTGTATTGGCGATTGTGAGGTTGCAAACATCTGCTCCATATGTTGGTAGTGGTTCTTCCACTCCGGATCGCGCATTTCGCAGAATGCTACTCCTTTTTGAAAGTCGGTAATCTTCCCTTCCATTACATCAATGTAGTACTGTAATTCCACAGCTGTGTGCTTTCCTTCGAACTTTGGCAGAATCTCCTTGAATTTTTCAAGCGTATCTTGTCGCATTAAATCACCCAATACTCTTACGTAGTGATCTACCCAATGGAAATTCTCCTTATCGAGCATGGCATGGATTCTCTCGAAATGATTATCCTGTGCATAGTAAAGTGCTTCGAAACAGAAAATGTATGGGGTTTTGTTTTCCTTCCTGATGTTCTCTTCAATAAAGAATAAGACTTTCTCCAGAAATGCACCAGGAAATGCTTTGGCCAATAATCCAACCATATAGACTGCTTGTTCGTTCATTACATCCCAGTCTTCCTCGGTAGTAAACATTTCCAATAAAGGCTCGAAAAGCTCTTCAGATAAATGTTTTTCGGCAACCACTGCATACCACAAAGGTGCTGGCAACATGATCCTGTGTTTTTCTGAATAATAGGCTTTTCCACTATATGCGTTTTTAAGTGCATATACCAGCTTTTCATTCAACTCATCACAAGTTTCGTGATGTCTTAAGTAGTCGATTGCTTCGTAAGGAATGCCTGTTACTTTGCTATCTATTATATCGAATGCTTGTTTTATTGATTGGATCATATCTTTCATGTTTAGGCCGCAAAGATAAAGAAAAGTAAAAAGGTAGAATAGTAGAAAAGAAATCTTGCTAGATGTTTTTCAGAATAAAAACCTAATTTTTTAATGGTATTACATGTTCCAATTATTACCGCGTAGCGATTACATGATTGTAACAATGTTCTATAGATTCATTTGGTACTCCGTAGGAGTTACACCATCTAATTCACATTTTAAAGATGTGTATAAAGATTGGCTCAAGGAAAGGATTAAGGTGAGGAGATTTAGAGAATACCAACACTTCATTCTATCTTTCTCCTTAATGAAAAAATTGCCTGAAAGGCAAACATCATTCAGCCCAGGGCAAGGGAGTAAAAACGACCGTCGCCCTGGGTTAAATATCATCGAATTATTATCGTCGCAACTGTGGTGTTGTTTGGTCTGGATGAATTATGCGACGAAATAAAATGTTTCAAAAATATATTTTTAAGAGAATAAAAAAAGGCGCAAAAACTTGCGCCTCTTGTTGATATCTTTTGGGATCTGTTACTTGTTTTTTACGCTTACCAAAGCAGCCATTTCCTTGGCTTTTTCAACTGTTGCCATTACATCTGTATCAACAGAATCGTAAGCAAGGGTAACTCCCATTCTTCGGTACTCACGGGTTGTTGGTTTTCCAAACAATCTAAAGTCTGATTTTGGATATACAGCGATTTTCTCTAATCCTTCGAAATAAGGATTTACTCCTTCTTCTTTGGCAAGAATTACCGAGCTAGCACCTACTCTTTCCAAGGTAATTTCAGGAATTGGCAAAGCCAATACGGCACGACAATGCAACTCGAACTCCGAGAAGTTTTGTGTTCCTGCCAATGTAACCATTCCTGTATCGTGTGGACGTGGCGATAGTTCCGAGAATACTACTCCATCTTCGCAAATGAAGAATTCTACTCCCCAAATGCCTGCGCCACCCAATGCTGCAGTTACCTTATCTGCCATTTCCTGAGCTGCTTTTACATCTGCATCAGAGATTAAGGCTGGTTGCCAACTTTGCTGATAATCGCCTCGCTCTTGCACATGACCAATTGCCGGGCAAAATAGAGTTGGTCCATCTTGTTGTGTTACGGTTAATAGGGTAATCTCTGAGGTAAATTTCACGAAGGCCTCTACAATTACTTCACCTGAATCGCCCCTGCCCTTTGCTCCCGCAATTTCCCAGGCTTTTTGAATATCATCTTTACATTTTACTACCGATTGTCCTTTTCCTGAAGATGACATCAAAGGTTTTACCACACAAGGCATTCCTACCTCTTCTACTGCGGTATACATTTCGTCAAGCGATGTTGCATAAAGGTATTTTGCAGTTCTTAACCCAAGCTCTTTGGCGGCCAAATCGCGAATGGCTCTTCGATCCATGGTAAAGTTTGCAGCTTTGGCACTTGGAACAACCTGAATTCCCTGCTTCTCGTAATCGTAGAATCTCTCGGTGCGTATTGCTTCAATTTCCGGTACAATTAGGTCTGGTTGATGCTTTGCCACCACTGCATCAAGTGCAGCTCCATCCAACATGTTGATTACCTCGAAGTGATCTGCCACTTGCATGGCTGGTGCATTTTCATAACTATCTACAGCTACTACCTGCTGCCCCAATCGCTGAGCCGCGATTACAAATTCTTTTCCCAGTTCACCCGATCCTAAAAGTAAAATCTTTTTTAGCATAAATGTGTCTTTCTAATTAGATAATGGATTTATAAATTCGTGTTTGGTTGTTTAAGCTGCAAAAATAATAGTTTCTAGTTATGAATTCATAAGTATGAGTAATGATTGGGTAAGTTTTTGCATGACAGCGGATATCTTATTTCTTAGAAGGAGGAAATGACTGTTCACCAATGTAATTGTTCTTGCAACTAAAATAATTGGGGTTCTTTTGTCTTCTAGCCAGACGGGCTGTTCTTTTATTCATTCATAATTTTCACGGGCATTCATGAGCTCGCACAGCTCGGTTCCTTAGATGAGAAAAGAAACAAAAGAATCAATCCAATCGGATACTGCTCGCCATTACATAGTAACGGTCTGCCCCGACTCGCGTCCGATCGGCAGCTCCCGCTCAAAATGCACTATTGAGTTGATTTGGGTTTTGTTACGCCGATTTGCAATACAAATTACCTCATCCCCTAACCCCTTCTCCTTAATGAGAAGGGGAATACATTGCAAGTAATTAGCGATCCTAAATCTCTCTTTGCACTACTTCCTCTCCTTCAGGAGAGGATTGAGGTGAGGTGTTTTGGAAAACCAAAACTAACTTATGCCTGAATGGCAAAGATCATTCAGCCCAGAGCAAGGGAATGATAATGACCGTCGCCCTGTGTTAATGACACGGTTTATAATCGTCGCAATTGTGGATATTGTTTGATTTGATTGGTTTATTGCGACGAATATGATTGGTGTAAATGTGTGGAACCTGTGATTGATATTCTTATAGATTTTAATAATTTGATTATATGGATTCCCCCACAAGTTTATTGAAATATAATATTCAAAAAACACTCCTCTTCTACAAATACGGTTAGCTTACCGATAAATATATTCACAACAAACAAAGCAAATTTTGATCATTACAAACACCACAAATTTAATATCAATAGGATTCTCATTGCCAGATAATATTGAAACAACTCACATCACATAAGATCATCTTTTACCATTAGTTACAAAATTCATCCTATCTAAACCGAAAAAATACAGCAAAGAAATTTATTTTTTTAAAATAAACTTAATTTAACTATTTGCAAAATCCATTATTTTACTTAAATTTATTTTGAATCACACAAAAAACGACTATAAATAGATTACTATATAAATTAAAATTGCTTGTAGAGAAATGAAAGCCTATCACCATTTAAGAGATGGAATTGAAAATTTCGGAAAGTGTCCGCTAAGGTTCGGAAACCATCCGCTACAGTTCGGAAAATGCCCGCTACGATTCGGAAACCATCCGCTATGGTTCGGAAAGTGTCCGCTTCAATTCGGAAAACATCCGCTACAATTCGACGTGAATCAGCTCAATTTAAACATTGGCAGCTACAATTCTTTCAATAATATCTTTACTCAGAACAGACTAATCCACAGTCCTTAGATCTTATTTTTACTTGATTTACAAGCTGACATAGGCTAATGATATTTGAACCCGAAAAAGTGGTTAGTAAAGGATTCGAACCATTTTTTCTTCAAACCCTGAGAATTAGGTGGCTAAACCTATATGCAAAGCATCCATTATGCTTTATATAACAAACCTATTGAATATGTCTTTTAACAATAGACTTTTTAATATTCCTGATGCAAACCTACTTGAGTTTGCTGAGGTGGTAGCACAAATGTATCCTTCTGATGCAGCTGCTTTTATTGCATTCGATTCTACCTTTACGGCAGAATATGCAGGTACAATCAGCACTGCGGTTGAGGCGGTTAAAGCTACCAAATCCGATCAGGTAATTATTGATGAAATGGCCGAACTAACACAAAATGTGTTGGATACCATGGCCGATTGCAATCAGTCGTATAAAACCATAGCCTACTTTGTGCGCAAGGCTTTTGCCGATAACAAAGCTGTACAAAATCAGTTTGGTTTTAACGACATTGAAAAAGTGCGTAAATCGCAGCCCAAAATGGCTTTATTCATGCAACAGCATGCCAATACGGCCGTTAAGTTTAGACAAGAATTGATTGATGAAGGATGCCAGGAGGCATTAATTGATCAATTGCTTGGTAAAGCGAAAGCTTTGCAGGAAGCCAATGTAAAACAAGAAGAGTTTAAGAAAGAACGTGGTGTGCTTACACAAGATCGTATTCTTTTATTAAACGAAGTGTACAAATTGGTAAAACCAATTAACGATGTTGCACAAATTGTTTACAGCGACGATCCTGCAAGACTGGCAAAATACAGTATGCCAAAACCAAAATCGACGCAAGGTTCGAGCGACGATTTAATTGAATCCTGATTTTTATAGAAAATACCTGAGGTGGTTAGGATGCGCCACTTTGGGTATTTTTTTACATATTAAAAACCCAAAATCATTGCCCATTGATTAAGATTTTCTAATTTTATGAACATTAAACCATTTAAATTTCAGAGTGAGCTTTAGTGAAACTGTGGAATATTAAATTATATATCGGCACTTCTCCTACAAAAGTAAAATGAACACACAATTAAAGTTAAAATCGGGAAAACACAGACAACAAAAAATTGTTTGGGTAGATTTTGAATTTAACACAAACATTAGCACTGTGTTGAAGAAAGACTTTAATGCCCGTTGGAGTAGTTCTAAAAAATGTTGGTGGATTGCCAGGACAGAATTCGACTATGAAAAGTTTAAAGAGGTGCTCTCTCCTATTGCAGAAATTGTTCCGATAGCAGATAAATCAAAAGTAAAAATTGAGACAGATCTACCTAAAG
>Ga0209692_10001073_pt1 | contig 42195 bp, 37 predicted proteins | sample tdDd472_FD_187129 | JGI IMG/M metagenome (GOLD analysis project Ga0209692, IMG submission 187129) | Marine sediment microbial communities from the Atlantic coast under amendment with organic carbon and nitrate - tdDd47.2 (SPAdes)... | ecosystem: Environmental > Aquatic > Marine > Coastal >...
TGATTTTAATTTGTGTAAATCTGCAAGCACAAGAATTTACACAAACAGTAAAGGGAAAAATTGTAAGTAAGGATACAGAAGAACCTTTGGCTTTTGCCAATATTCATATTAAGGATACGGATCCGATAATTGGTGGAACGAGTGATATCGATGGAAATTTTGAGCTTAAAAACGTTCCCGTTGGAAGGGTGAATATAGAGGTTTCTTACATTGGGTATGAATCATTACAAATACTAGATGTTGTCGTAAATTCAGCCAAAGAAGTTCAGCTGGATATTAAATTAAACCCATCGTTTTCTGCCTTGGGCGAAATTGTTGTTGCACCCAAAATAAATAAACAAGAGCCTATTAATGCAATCGCATCGGTAAGTGCACGAATGTTAAGTATTGAAGAAGGCAGTAGGTATGCAGGTGGTTTTGATGATCCAGCCAGGCTAGCATCATCATTTGCAGGTGTTGCGAGTGGCAATGGCGAGGATAATTCAATAATTGTTCGTGGTAATGCGCCTAAATTCTTACAATGGAAGATTGAAGGGATTGAGATTCCTAATCCCAATCATTTTGCCAATTTAAATAGCTTTGGTGGTGGCGGTTTAACGGCATTAAGTTCGAGTGTACTGGCGAATTCCGATTTTATGACTGGGGCTTTTCCATCCGAATACAACAATGCATTGGCAGGGGTATTCGATATCAAAATGCGAACAGGAAATACAAGTGATTATCAGCACAGTTTTGAAGCTGGATTAATTGGAATTGGTTTTGCTTCGGAAGGACCTTTAACAAAGAACAACGGATCGTATCTGGTAAATTACAGGTATTCTACTTTGGCACTAATTCCATCTATGTTACCCGAAGACGCCGATGGTACGAAATATCAGGATTTATCTTTTAAGCTCAACTTTCCAAACCAAAAGTTGGGTACATTTTCTCTTTGGGGAATAGGCTTAATCGATGAGTCAGATTCAAAACTGGAAAAGGATGTTGCTAAGCGCGAATATTACCAGGATATTGAAGTTGGGGATGTAAAGCAGTATATGGGAGCCATTGGTTTGAATCACAAGTTACGATTTAAGAATTCGGCTTATCTGAATTCAACACTGGCTTTTACCACCGAAGGTATTGATATGTTTACCGATAGGTTGGATGAGAATGAAGTTCTTCAAGCGGAAAACATAGTAAAAAACACCAAATACAATATAGAGTTTAAATCGTATTATAACAGGAGATTTTCAGAGCGTTTATCTAATAGAACAGGAGTTTCTTTGCGAGGGATGGGCTACGATCTGGATATTCAAGAAGCCGATGAAAACAAAACATTACAAAACATTAGCAATGAGAATGGCTTTAGTTTTTTGGCATCGGCTTACACTAACTTTAGCATTACTGGAAAAAAGTTAAAATTCAATTTCGGGGTGAATAGTCAGCTGTTTACATTGAATAATAAGTCTACCATTGAGCCACGATTGGGTGTAAAATATCAGCTAAATGATAAAAATAGTTTTAGTTTCGGATATGGATTACATAGTAGACTGGAACCCTTACAAGTCTATTTTATCAAGCCTTCAAATGGCATAAGTAATAAGGATATGGATTTCACCAAATCGCATCACTTTGTTTTGGGCTACGATTGGAATATCAGCGAGAAGCTACATGTAAAAATAGAACCTTACTATCAGGAATTGTACGATGTGCCTATTGCAAACAATAGCAACGAATCACTATTGAACTTACAAGGAGATTGGTTTTTAACCGATACTTATACCAATACTGGTAAAGGCAGAAACTATGGTATTGATCTGACTTTAGAGCAATACATGCACAAAGGATTCTACTATTTACTATCAGGATCACTTTTTAAATCACAATACAAAACAGCCAACTCCGATTGGTTCAATACACGCTACAATAAAAAGTATCTTTTCAATGCTTTGATAGGAAAAGAATTCTTAATGGGCGATCAGAAACAAAATGCTTTGAGCTTTAACCTTAGATTATCCATTCAGGGAGGAGAAAGGTTTTCAAAAATTGATGAAATTGCCTCTTCAATAGCTAAGGATGTTGAATACGATGAAACAGTACCATTTAACATGCAAACCGATGCCTCAACAGTAGTTCATGCAACAATTAACTACACTTGGAACAAAAAGAAAACAAGTCATAGACTGTCGCTTAAAATACTAAATCTAACGGGTTACGAAGGCTTTCACGGACACAAATACAACATTAAAACGGGAGAAGTTAAAGAGGATAGAGAGGCATTAATGATACCAAATCTGAGTTATAAAATTTCTTTTTAACTTATTAGTAATCAATGAAAATTTGAATAGGGAATAGCGTAGCTGTTCCCTATTTATTTTCTCTCATTTTTCCTGAGGAGAGGGCTAAGTTGAGGATTTGTTTCTTCTGCACCCTCTCGACTGTTGGCACTTTCCCTACAAGGGAAAGAATCTTAAATTAAAATCAATTAATCATTTCACCCCAAACCCCTAAAGGGGCTTAATGTCTGGATGCTAGCGAAAGTCCCCTTTAGGGGATTTAGGGGTTTTCTATAATATTTCTCCCTCTCTTCAAGGAGAGGATCGGGGTGAGGTTTATTAAAAACAAAGTATCTTAGCATACAAATGCTAGCCATTCGAACATATCAACCAAAGCAATATTCCGATTTAATAGAACGGATTTGGATATTGGAGACAGGTGATGAACCAAGTGATGTGATTGTACCACCAAGTCAGTACCTGCAGCTTATTGTTCCTTTGGAAGGATCCAATTACAATCGAAATGGTAAAACTGTAAACAAGATGATTGTTGAAGGAATCAGTTTGCAGACCAATTGTGTACACTATCCTGCAGGAACAAAGCTAATGGGGATTCGGTTTTATCCCTTTGGTATGTATCCTTTTCTAAGTTATGAAGGAAAAGATTTACTGAATGAAATGATTGAGGTATCACTTCCCGAGAATTATAGCTTTAGTGTGGATAAAGATGAGGTATTATTGAACGAGGTTTATCTGTTGCTTGAAGAATTGTACGATGAGGCTGCACATCAAAAAATAAAAATCTTAAAAGAATATTATCAAACAGCCCGGTGGAGCGATGATTCTCTTTCGATAGAGGAATATTGCAAGCTGAATGGAACTAATTATACGACGCTTAACCGAAAGTTTAGGCAGATAACAGGGCTTAGTACCAAAAAGTTTGAACGATTGGTAAAATTCAGAAAATCACTTTGTAAACTAATCGATAGCGAGGATCAATTGACCAGCATTGGAGTAGATTCCGGTTATTTCGATCAGGCGCACTTCATTCGTGAATTCAAATTGTTCCTCAATTGCACTCCATCTACCTATCAATCGCTCATTCAATCTGCCGATGAGGATACCAAAATCATAAATTACAATTTCAGATTGTTCTAGCTGCTTAAAATATACAATTCTCCCAACTTGATCTGCTATAGCTTTGTCTTTCGAAATCAAAAATCAATAGACATGAGAATAGAACATTTGGCAATCTGGACCAGAGATTTGGAAGCAATGAAAGACTTTTATACAAAGTATTTTAACATGCAGGCCAGCGATAAATATCACAATCCTAAAAAAGGATTTACTTCCTATTTTCTCAGCTTCGAAGAATCTTCGAGCAGGTTGGAATTAATGCACAGCATAAATGTAAGTTATGCGATGTGCGGAAGATCGAGTGCACTGGGATTGGCTCATTTTGCAATTTCGCTTGGCAGTAAGCAAAAGGTAGATGAACTCACAGAGCGCCTTCGTAAAGATTCTTATGAAATAGCAGGTGAGCCCAGAACCACTGGCGACGGATATTACGAAAGTGTTGTTTTGGATTGCGAGGGAAATTGTGTTGAGATTAATGAATAGCCAGACAGGGAGAGGCTTCTTTTGTATCAATTCACCCTAAATTCCTAAAGGGGCTTACTATTAGCAAACTTAGGAAATTCCCCTTTAGGGGATTTAGGGATATTCACAGGTTTCGAATCAAATTCAGCTCAGAAATAGTTCTGACCAGTAATTAAACCTTTTCAATATTTAAGAGTCGAACTGCTATCATCAAAATAATGGTGAATGCTGCTTGTAAGCATATTTTATTCATATCAATTCAATACACAATGAAAAAATTAAAATTTGTAGTTCTAGCTCTTATGATTTTTGGCTCAATTAATTTGACAATGGCACAACGTCCGGATCCTAAGGCAATGATTGAAAAGGAAACGAACTGGATGATCGAAAATTTGGATTTAAGAGATTCTCAGGTAAAAGAGGTAAAAGAGGTGAATGGTGATTTTACAAAGGAGATCCAAGAAATGCTTCAGGATGGACGTCCTGATCGTACTAAGATGAAAGAGTTGCAAAAGGATAAGATGAAGAAAATGGAAGAGATCCTTAGTAAGGAGCAGTATAAAGAATATGCCGAGTATAAAGAAGAAATGGAATCCAAGAGAAGAAGATAAAATCAATGTGAATATGTAGTTTCAAATAGCATACTACTTATTTGTAATCGGTGGGGTAAGGTGTCGAATTTTCGTCACCTTTTTTTATTTGCTATTAATCATTGTTAATTATAATGAAATACACTCTGTAGTTTTGTTTTGGAAAAAATCTCAGCTAAATTGCTGATCACAATTGAATCATAACAACAGCAGATAGAAATATTTCATGCGGAAAAAGAACAAAATAGAGCACTTTAAGGCATCATTTGGGAAGTTAAAAAATGAAGAGTACAATTTCGAGCTAATCGAAAAATATTTCAGGGATAAGGATAATTCAGGTTCTTTTCAGGAGCTATCAGATAAAACTTGTTCCGATCTTGATTTTGAAGAGCTGTTTATGTTTCTGGATAGGACTACCTCTAAAATTGGGCAGCAGTGTTTGTACAACAAATTACGTGTTTTGCCGAATAATTCTGATGGTATCGATCGTAAAGAAAAGATCATACAAGCACTGTCTGAGGATTCGGAATTAAGGATTCGTACACAATTACAGCTCGATAAGTTATGCAAGAACGATGTGTATTACGTTTCAACTTTATTTCAGGAAGAGTACGCCAAGCCTCCTAAGTGGTTTTTTGTTATTCGCTTGCTTTCATTCACCAGTCTATTATCCTTACTTTTATTTCCCTTTAATCCACAATTGTTTTTTGTGTTTTTTACGGTATTCATTGTCAATCTTATCATCCATTATTGGAACAAGAGAAACCTATACAAGTATTTGGGTTCCATACCACAACTATTGCGCTTACATAAGGTAGCCGTTAATCTGAATAAAGAAAAGCTATTTACTGATATTGATCCAAAATTGGATGATTCCATTCGAATTTTAAATCAGGTTCGAAACAGAATGTCATTTTTTAGGTTGGAAGCCCATCTGCAAAGCGAAATGGAAGCGGTATTTTGGTTTTTAATGGAGTTATTCAAAATTACTTTTATTCTGGAGCCATTGCTATTGTTTGGTATTTTGGACCGTTTAGATCGCAAGAGAATAGAGATTGAGAAGGTGTTCTCATATGTTGGTGAGGTAGATATCTTGCTTTCCATTTCGTCACTACGGAAAGGATTAGATACTTACTGTCTGCCCAAAATAAGCGAATCGAATTTTTCTGCAACAGGAGTATGTCATCCTTTAATCTACAATTGTGTTCCCAATAACATACAGCTTTCCGATAAATCGATATTGCTTACTGGTTCTAATATGTCAGGTAAGACTTCTTTCATACGAACCATTGGCATAAATACCTTATGTGGATTAACTATTAATACTTGTTTTGCCGAAAAAATGACCATACCAAGAGTACGGATATTTTCAGCAATACGAATTAGCGATGATTTGTTGAATGATAAAAGTTATTACTTCGAGGAAGTCTTAACGATTAAAGACATGATTGACAATAGTGTGAACGGTAAGCCAAATCTGTTTTTATTGGATGAAATATTTAAGGGAACCAATACGATAGAGAGAATTTCAGCAGGAAAGGCTGTTCTTTCATTATTGGCAAAGTGGAACAATATTGTGTTTGTATCAACCCACGATATTGAGTTGACAGATTTACTACAACAAGAGTATGAATTGTTTCATTTTAGTGAATTGGTAAACGAGAACAATGTTGATTTTGATTACAAGCTTAAGGAAGGAAAGCTACTCAATCGAAATGCCATACGGATTCTTCAAATTAACAATTATCCCGATGATTTAATTGATGAGGCAATTGCTCTATCAAAAACTCTTGATAATAAATCATCCTAAAATCTGCAGCTAAAAAATCTTTTCCAACTCAATTACAAGTTGTAACTTATGCTTATTAAGCTTAGCTAGCATGAGATACCTACTGTTTACATTTCTATTACTGATTTCCTTTTCATGTACAAAATCTGTAGATGAGAATCGTGTAATTGACATCCAAAAATTTTCTCAATTGATTAAGGAAAAAGATAAAACATTTGTGTACGTATGGACCACATGGTGCAGTGGTTGTCGTAAAAGTTTATCGGAAACATTACCTAGGCTTATGAAGGATATCAATTCTGAAGAGTATCAATTGATATTGATAGCAGCCAGTAAAAACAGGGTAGAGGTAGATTCTTTGGTAGGCGCAAGTGGTTTAAGCAACAGTTCCTGGTTCCTCGATTTTTTAGGACCAGACAAAGGCAGTTTCCAATCCATTGGCATTCGACAATTTTTATCGGCTAACTTTAAAGAAGAAAAAATCTATACAGGAGGTATTCCGGTATTTTTCCTGGTCGATCGCAATAAAAAAGTTCTGCAAAAGAAACTTCCTCATTCTTATGATGAGATAATTCAGGTGCTTAAATAATACATGTTTCAATTCCGTATTGAATAAGAGCAATTATATTGGATTCTATGAATTACAATCATTTATTCGATGGTATAAAACTGATATATAAGTGTAGTAAATTTAATTTATATACATAAAAAACATTCTAACGACTTTTAAGATTAAATAATACTAGTTACATTTACATTAATTAAATTAAATAAGAAAATGTAATGAAGAAACTATTATTAATTGCCCTGTTGATTGGGATTGGCTCAACAGCCTTTAGTCAGACGAAAAATTGGAGAGCAAGTTTTTTTAATAAGAATGAATTGAGTCTCGCCTTATTTACACAAGCAAAATTTTATCCTGAAGTAAGACTACAATCTGATGAGGATTTTAGCGACAAAGAAGTATCTTTTTTCTTAAGAAATGATTTAGCTATTGATATTGCTTCAAATACACACTTGTCATGGGGATTAGGTGCTTCAATGATTAGCGATGATTTTGGATATTTAAGATTGCCTTTATATTTGTGTAGAGAGAATATTTTAAGCGAGAATGTTGGCTTAATGTTGGGTGTTGAGTTCAAATCTGATTTGGAAGATAGCACGAAACTTTTACCTAAGATTGGTGTGAGTATTAGTTTTTAAGTATACAAATAAAAAAAGCCTTCTCGTTTGAGAAGGCTAATATATTTTTAAATGTATGAAATTATTCTTCGTACATAAATTTATCTGCGAAAGCAGGTTTTAAATCATCTAACCAAAGTGCTTTTGCATCGTATTTGGCAAAGAATGGTTGTCCTACCCACTCGTTATTTCGTCCCTGAATAAAGTTTAGAACAAATACTTTTTCACCATTAATTTCGGTGATACCAGCAACTTGCACTTTTCCAGGATTAGCTGACATACTTGGTCCTCGAACCGTACGGCAAACACCACTTACCTGAGAATAAGCTTTACGGAAGATGTTCCAGGCTTCTTCTAAAGTAATTGCAAAGTATTCCTGAGCACCTGTTTCTCGAGCAATAAACATGTAGTAAGGAATCATTCCCATATCTACTTGTTTTCTCCACATGCGAGCCCACATATCCGCATCATCGTTCAAATGCTTCATTAATGGCGACTGAGTTCTGATAACAGCACCTGTTGCACGAATGTTTTTAACGGCTTGGGCTACAGCTTCGGTACTCATTTCGTTAATGTGGTTGAAATGTGCCATAATAGACAAATTCAATCCGTTGTCAGCAATCTTTTGGAATACATCCAATAATTGTTGAGCATCATCATCCGATGTGTAACGGTATGGCCAGTATCCTAATGTTTTGGTACCAATAAGAATGGTTTTCAAGTTTGGAATATCAGCCGCAAGAATTGCATCGATATAGTTCTCAAACATTTTCGATTTCATTACCATTGGATCTCCACCGGTAAACAGTAAATCTGTAATTTGTGGATTTTCTCTTAAGTAAGCAATCACCAAATCAACTTGTTTCATGGCAAACTTCAATTCATCGATTCCTGTAAATTGAGGCCAACGGAAACAAAAAGTACAATAAGCATGACAAGTTTGTCCCTGAGTTGGGAAAAATAGCATGGTTTCATTGTATTTGTGTTGAATACCAACCAATTTCTCTCCATTCAGTTCGGGAACATTATGAACCTGTCCGGCAGGGTTTGGATTTAAATCCATCCTGATTTGATTGGCAGCTTTGGTAATTTCCGGGCGAGATGCACCACTTTTGATTAATTCAGCCATGCGATCGTAATGCTTGGCCGATAACATATCTTTTTGAGGAAATGTTAGGATGAAAATTGGATCATTTTCAAAATTATCCCAATCAATTAACTCATCAACTACATAGTTATTTGCTTTAAATGGAAGAACCTCTCCAACTACCTCGATGTCAAAAATCTGCTCTTCACTCAATCTACTGATTTGAGGGATTTTCTTAAAGGTCTTCAATGTGTAAGCTCTATACTTCATAGGCTAATATCCGGTTTTGATGTTTTAACATACAATCGAGTTGTGAAAACGATTGCTTTAGTTGTAATTCGTTTATTCAAAATCAAGCTATTAGGATATGGTAGCAACGAAATTGGTGAAAACTCGTGCGAGTCATAGGCTACAATTAGGATTCCTTATATAAAATTAAGGAAAAAATGGGATATTTTCCATATAAACTGTTCATAGTCAGCTGTAAAAGGAAGGCTATTATCCCAGTGTATCAAATAGCTGTGGCACAAAAGTATATTTTTTAAATCTCTTAAACAAGGGGGGAATGCCTATATAAAATGTGCAGTGTTAAGGATTTAACTTTTCAGACCTTCTTATTTGTTTTGCAGGAATGACTCATAAAGATTACTTTTGCTGAGGATCAGACAGAAGGTACACGGCTTGTAAAATCCTTATTTAACAGGTATTTCGTGTATTCTAAATAAAATTTTTTTAGCATTTCGATATTTATTTAATGAAAAGAAGTGAGATAGAGTTAATGGCACCAGTAGGTTCATATGAATCATTAATGGCTGCCGTTCAAGGGGGAGCCAATTCGATATATTTTGGAATTGAGCAATTGAATATGCGTTCCAGATCGGCAAACAATTTTACGTTTGAAGATCTACGCAAGATTGCCTCTCTTTGTAAAGAGAATAACATGAAATCTTACTTGACTGTTAATACGGTTTTGTTCGATCATGATATTAAATTAATGTATAAGATTGTTGATGCAGCAAAGAAGAGTGGTGTTACTGCCATTATTGCTTCCGATGTTTCGGCAATCATGTATGCACGATCGATCGATGTTGAAGTTCACATCTCTACACAATGCAATATTACCAATATAGAGGCTGTTAAGTTTTATTCACAGTTTGCCGATGTTGTGGTGCTTGCAAGGGAATTGAATTTAAATCAGGTAAAAGGAATCTACGATCAGATTTTAGAGCAGGACATTCGCGGACCAAAAGGAGAATTGGTTCAAATTGAGATGTTTGCACATGGTGCACTTTGCATGGCGGTTTCAGGAAAATGCTATTTGAGTTTGCATGAGAAAAATGCTTCGGCAAATCGTGGTGCTTGCATGCAAACCTGTCGTAAGGCGTATACAGTTATCGAAAAGGAATCAGGAAACGAGTTGGAGATTGACAATGAATTTATCATGTCACCTCAGGATTTGTGTACTATTGGCTTTTTAAACAAGCTAATTGATGCTGGAGTTCGTGTTCTTAAATTCGAAGGTAGAGCTCGCTCTCCGGAATATGTAAAAACAGTTGTTTCTTCGTATAGTGAGGCTGTTGATGCTTATTTGGATGGAACTTACGATGAGGAGAAGATAGATACCTGGATGGAAAAGCTTTCAACGGTTTTTAACCGTGGTTTCTGGAATGGATATTATTTGGGGCAAAAACTAGGAGAGTGGAGTTCGAAATATGGAAATCGAGCGACCAAGCGTAAAATGCTAATTGGTAAAGGAACCAACTATTTTACCAAAATTAAAGTGGCTGAATTCCAATTGGAATCTAACGAGTTAAAAGTTGGTGATGAGATTTTAATTACCGGACCAACTACCGGAGTCGTGGAAATTACCATTAAAGAGATTCGTGTAGATTTAAAACCAGTTGAAAAAGCCGTTAAAGGGGATAGTTTCTCCATTGCTTTGGATACAATGATTCGTCGATCGGATAAACTTTACAAAGTGGTTGAAGTGACCAATGATCTAATTCAATAAACAAAATGTACAGACGCACGGTCGTGCGTCTCTTATCAATAGAAAATATGAAAAAATTACTCTTTACACTAGTTGCGTTAATCGCAGTATCAACTTTGTTTGCTAACGACTACAAAGGTTCTTTGTTGAAAAATGGAGACAATGTTCCAGAATTTAAAGTCACAACTCTTGATGGAAAAGAGATAGCAATTGCTGACTTAAAGGGCAAAGTTGTACTGATTAACTTTTTTGCAACCTGGTGCGGACCTTGTATGAAAGAATTGCCAGAAGTTGAGTCTCAGTTATGGCCTAAATTCAAGAATGAAAATTTTGTGATGGTTTCCATTGGTCGTGAGCACACAAAAGAGCAGTTGTTGAAATGGAACAAGAAGAAAGGTTTTACTTTCCCAATAGCACCAGATCCTAAACGTGAGGTTTATTCAAAATTTGCGAGTCAATACATTCCTCGTAACTTTATCGTTGATAAGAGTGGAAAAATTGTTTGGCAAGGTGTGGGATTCGATCAAAAAGAGTTGGATCACATGATCAAAACCATTCAGGAAAACTTGTAACAGACGAACAGAATGCAGGGAAATATTAGAAAAATGTATACCCATTTAGGGGAGAATGTTGACTATAAATTGCCTATTGGTGATGAATTAGTTGATATGAACTCGTTGATTGGAAAAGAAATAAGTTTTAAATATTTGGGACAGATAAATTGTATTTATTGTGGAAAGAAAACCAAAACTTCTTTCTCGCAAGGATACTGTTACTCTTGTTTCACTACGCTTCCACAAACCGATCCAAGCATTGTTCGTCCGGAATTGGATTTGTCCTATTTAGGAATATCCCGGGATATGGAGTGGGCTAAGGAGAATTCTTTGAAGCCTCACTATGTATATTTGGCTTATTCAGGTAATTTAAAAGTGGGAGTGACCAGGGAGTCTCAGGTTCCAACTCGTTGGATGGATCAGGGAGCTACCAGGGCTATAAAATTGGCAAAAACACCAAACAGACATATTGCAGGGGTTATTGAGGTGGCTTTAAAGGAGCATTTTTCTGATAAAACCAATTGGAGAGAGATGCTGAAGCAAGAAAATCATACGGATATTGATTTGCTGGCTGAGAAGAACAAGGCAGCAGATCTATTGCATCCTGAGTTGAAGCAGTATCTCAGTAATGAGGATGAGGTTTACAAGATTGCTTTCCCAGTTACCGAAACTCTTGATAAGATCAAAAGCTTTGGTTTTGAGAAAGTCAGTGAGTATACCGGAGTTTTAAAAGGAATTAAGGGGCAATACCTTATTTTTGAAGGAGGACAAGTTATAAATATTCGAAAACATAGCGGATATTTAATCGAATTGAAAGCAGAATAGGTAAAAAAGAGTAAAATTGTAGGCAAAAAGATCAAATTTCTTGATACATTTGCCTTATATCTTTTATACTTAAATAAAAACAAAACACTAATCGCTAAATTCATATCTGAAAATGGAAAACATAGACTGGAAAGAATTTGGTTTTGGTTACACTAAAACCGATTACAATGTTCGTTGTCACTATCGTGATGGAAAATGGGGAGAATTAGAAGTTTCTTCTTCTGATCAGGTTAATGTGCACATTGCAGCTACTGGCTTACATTACGGACAGCAGGCATTCGAAGGTTTAAAAGCATTTAAAGGTCCTGATGGAAAGGTAAGAGTATTTCGCATCGATGAGAACGGAAAACGTCTTCAGAATTCTTCTAATGGTATTATGATGGCTGAAATGCCTCTTGAATTGTTTGAAGAAGCTGTAACTAAGGCAATCAAATTAAACGAAAGATGGGTTCCTCCTTACGAATCGGGTGCTTCTCTTTATATTCGTCCAGTTCTTTTTGGTAATGGTGCACAAGTTGGTGTCAACCCAGCGCCGGAATACACATTTGCTGTATTCGTAATGCCGGTAGGACCTTATTTCAAAGAAGGTTTCAAACCAACTGACTATGTAATTTATCGTGAGTACGATCGTGCTGCTCCACAGGGAACAGGTACTATCAAAGTTGGTGGTAACTATGCTTCATCTTTAAGAGGAGGAACACGTGCACACGATGAGGGATTTTCTGCAGTACTATTCTTAGACGCTAAGGAAAAGAAATATATTGACGAGTGTGGACCTGCTAACTTCTTTGGAATTAAGGATAACTCGTATGTAACTCCAAAATCAAACTCAATTTTACCTTCTATAACAAACAAAAGTTTGTGTCAGATCGCTGAAGATATGGGTATGACTGTAGAGCGTAGACCAATTACTGTTGAAGAATTGGCTGACTTTACGGAAGCTGGTGCTTGTGGTACTGCTGCTGTAATTTCTCCAATTCGTAAGATTGTTGACGCAGATAATAAAATTGATTATTTCTACGGTGATGAGGCTGGTAAGACAAGTTTCAAATTGTATGAAACACTTCGTGGAATTCAGTACGGAACTATTGAAGACAAACACAATTGGAATACAATTATCGAGTTTTAATCGATAATTATTATTCCTTTGATAATATAGAAAAAGCATCAAGGTTAGTACTTGATGCTTTTTTAGTTGTAAGTATTTTGTTTGCTTAGTTTGTCAATTGAAGACCTTTAATCTGATCATCAAAAGCAGAAAGAGCAGCTTTTGATCCTTCGCCCATGGCAATTACAATTTGCTTGTAAGGAACAATTGAAACATCGCCAGCCGCATAAATTCCAGCTTGATTTGTTCTGCAATGTGAATCAATCTCAATTTCACCAATTCTATTCGTTTTTACGGTATCCGAAAAGGCTTTACTGTTCGCGTTAAGACCAATTTGAACAAATACACCATCGGTGGTTAACACTTCTTCTTGTTCGGTTTCTCTGTTCTTATATTTGATCGAATTTACTTTGCTTCCGTCACCTTCGATACTTAATGTTTGAGCATTGGTTCTAACTTTTACATTCGATAATTGCTTAATCTTATCCTGAAGTACCTGGTCACCTTTTAATTCGTCCATAAACTCAAGAACTTCAACTTCCGTAGCTATTGAAGATAAGTCAATGGCAGCTTCTAGTCCAGAGTTTCCTCCTCCAATTACAACCACCTTTTTTCCTTTGTAAAATGGACCGTCGCAATGGGTACAGAATGCAACACCTGAGCCTATGTAATCACTTTCGCCAGGAATATTTAGTTTTTTCCAGCTAGCACCTGTTGCAATAATTAGCGCTGGAGTAGTTAAGCTTTCACTTAATGATGTTGTAAGTGTTTTTATTCCATCTATTACATCCAATTTCTCTATAATACGATTATCTAATATATCAATTGGGTAATCGTTAAGGTGTTTCATAAGGTTGCCCGATAGTTCAGCGCCACTGGTTTTTGGAATTGAAATCATATTTTCGATAGAAACTGTTTCGGTAACCTGTCCACCAATTTTCTCGGCTACAATGGCAACCGAAAACCCTTTACGGGCTGAATAAACGGCTGCAGAAACTCCTGCAGGACCACCTCCGGCAACAATTATATCATATTTTTTGTCTGGCTGTACCTTTTGAGTAAAATCGGTACCAAATTGCTCTTCTATTTTTCCCAATAATTCACCCAAGGATGAACGACCCACATGCAATTGTTTCCCATTAGCATAAACACTTGGTACTGCCTGTATGTTCAGTTTGTCAACTTCTTCTTGATTAATAGCTCCATCAATTATTTCGTGTGAAATATTTGGATTTAGGAAAGCTAAAATATTTAATGCCTGGACAACATCTGGACAATTGGTACAGGATAGAGAAATAAAACTTTTCAGTTTCACATTTGCTGTTATTGCTTGAATTCTTTTGGTAAGAATTTCATCTGGTAAGTTTTTGCCAATTCCATCCAGATTCAATACAGCCAAAAGTAATGTTGTAAATTCATGTCCGTTTGGAACAGCTTTAAATACTACATTGGTATTTTGATTGTTTTGTAAGATATTGAATGATAAGCTATAAGATTCAAGTATTTCTACCGATACTTTATCGGAACAAGAAGCAACATCTTCTAATAGAGATACTAACTCCTTTTTACTTGAATGAGATGATGCGACATTAATTTGAAAAGTATATTGATTTTTGAGAGAGGAGAATAAATCAATAACCTGTTTTTTTATTGTTTGTTCCAGCATTGTTTTTGATTTTGAAAAAGACAATCTCAAAGAATGTATGAGATTGTCTTGAGTGTGTGTTCTTATATTTTACCAACTAAATCAATACTTGGTTCAAGAGTCTCATTTCCTTCTTTCCATTTGGCAGGACATACTTCCGAAGGATTTTTAGCTACAAATTGCAAGGCTTTTAATCTTCTTAATAATTCTTCTGCATTACGACCTACATTTCCTGCAACAACTTCATAGGCTACAATTTCACCTTCAGGATTTACAATAAAAGTTCCTCGTTCTGCCAAACCAACTTCTTCAATCATTACGTCGAAACCACGAGATAAAACTCCTGTTGGATCAGCTAGCATTGGATATTGAATTTTCTTGATGGTATCAGAAGTATCGTGCCATGCTTTATGAACAAAGTGAGTATCGGTTGATACAGAATAAATTTCTGTGTCAGCAGCTTTAAATTCAGGATAAAGATTTGCAAGATCTTCTAACTCTGTTGGGCATACAAAAGTAAAATCGGCAGGATAAAAGAAAAATACAGACCACTTACCTAATAAATCTGACTTTTTAACGCTTTTAAAATCGTTGTTTACAAATGCTTGTGCTTCAAAATCGACTACTTGCTTTCCAATTTGTGACATATTTTCTGTTTTAATGTAATTATTTATTGTTTTGTTATTTTCTATGGTGCAAATCTATATTGAGCATTGATATAAATCAAATAGATAATAAATACAAAACGATAGATAAAATCAATATCAGTAATTGGAATACCTGATAAATAGATGTTTTTAGAGAAATTATGACTTGGAAAAATAGGTAAAAATAAACGAGCACAATATAAAAATGTGCTCGTTTTTCTCATTGTAAGGTGAGAATTAGGATTTATTAATAAAAAATGTTTGTTTCGATTTATATCAAAAACAAACGATCAAACTTCTACATTGTTTTTCATTAGCAAGTTAATAGATTCTGCCAAACGTTGTACTCCAATTCGGTTATTTTTTTCATCCATAAAGGAAAAATTGATCCTCATGGTATTCTTACCACTTCCATCGCAATGAAATACGGAGCCTAATACAAAAGCTACATTTTTTTCAATTGCTAGCTGGAACAGCTCTTCAGTGTCCATTCCTTCAGGTAAACTAAGAAATAAAAACAATCCTCCTTCTGGTCTGGTCCAACTTACTCCTTTAGGCATAAAATCCTCAAAAGCTTGCAGCATTACATCTCTTTTTTTGTGATACATTTCAATGATTACCTTTAAATTTTTATCGAAGTAACCTTTCTCAATATATTTAGCAGTAATCTTTTGTGTGAATGATGCAGTGCATAAATCGGTGTTCTGTTTTGCTTTCACAAATTTGTCGATTATATTTTCGTGAGCTATCACCCAACCAATTCTAAATCCGGGTACGAAAATTTTAGAAAAAGTTCCCAATGCAATTACATGACCTGTATTGTCCAATTCGTACATCATTCGCTGAGGTTTTCCTTCGAACCGTAATTCTCTGTATGGACTATCCTCAATAATTAAGACATTGAATTTTTTGGCAATATCAATAATCTCTAATCTGCGAAATTCAGGCATGGTAATACCTGCAGGATTCTGGAAATCGGGAATGACATAGATGAATTTAGGCATTTCACCATTATTTTTCATCTTAATAAGAGTTTGGTCTAATATGTCTGAACGCATTCCATACTCGTCCAATTCAATGCCTACCGGAATAGCACCATAACTTGAGAAAGCACCTAAACCACCTAAATAACTAGGCAATCCACAAATAATTTTATCTCCGCGATTGATGAAAATTTTACCTGCTAAATCCAATCCTTGCTGAGATGAGGTGAGGATAACCAAATTGTCGGTGCTAATATTCAAACCTTCTTGCCGATATCTATTGGTAAGAATTTCCCGAAGTTTTGCATCTCCTTCGGTTGCGCCATATTGTAAGGCACACTTGCCATCTTCTTCAAGAACCTCGCAGGAAATTTTTTTTAATTCTTCAATAGGAAAAGAGTTGGGCGCAGGAAGTCCTCCAGCAAATGAGATGATATCATCTCGTTGGGTTAGTTTCAATAATTCTCGAATTACAGACCGTTTCATGCCCTTGGCACTGTCGGAAAGAATGTCTTCTAAATTAGTAATCATTTTTCCCCCGTTTTTAGTAATATTTTTGGATTTTAAGACGAAAAAACCAATATTCGACAGTAATAAATTTACGTTTTTATTACGTCAAAACCTTGAAATTGTAAAAAAAAGGAGGTTTAAAAATACAATTTACAATTAATATGCCTTTAAAAATTTAAAACAGTCAAATTAGCTCTCGTAGCTTTTCCAATTGTTTGTTTTTATTTACATCACGCATATTTCGTGCAGTTTTTGTAAAATATTGATGGTTTGAAATGAACTTAATCTGGAGTCTGTTCCAATCATCGATACTTTTAATTTTTCCATACTCTTTTAATTCGCGGTACAAATTTCCGGAAACAGGAATAAAATCAGTTCTACCCAAATAATCCAAATCGGCATCGCACATGATCATTTCCAACTTTGTTTTTGGCTGTGGTGGATGTTTGGTGTGCATGATTAAGCTTGCAATTTCGTTTATTTGATCTTCGGAATATTTGTACTGTGGAAGAATATGACGAGCCAATTTAACACTGTAGTCTTCATGATCATTGTAGGAAAGAATAAAACCTGTATCGTGGAATAATGCTGCAGTTTTAATCAGTAGCATTTCAGCTTCGGTAATTCCCTCTTTTCTGCCTATAATTTCAACCTCAGTAATCACATCAATGGTGTGTTTCAGATTGTGATAGTAGAGATTTTTAGGTAATTCATTTTCCATTTTGGTAAGGATGCTCTCTTCTAAATCATCATATCGAAGCATCTGAAATCTGGTAATGAAATATTCATTAGGAACCAGTCCTTTTAAATCTGCCGACATGTTAGGCAAAAATCCTTTTACGAAGTACATGTCAATATTACCCTTATATTTTACGGGCATTCTGCCACGATACTCACAAATAAAGAATTCTTTTACGAGCATATAAGTCATTCCCGAGATGTTAATTTCATTAACTGCTCCCGAAGATTCCATCCTACTGGCGGTGTTTACCGTATCTCCCCAAATATCGTAGCTTACTTTTTTAGAACCCACAACACCAGCAATTACAGGACCAGTATGAACACCGACTCTCAATCCCCAAATAGCCTTTCTGGTTTCGCGAGAGTTAATTTTCATACTTTTCATGTATTGCTGAATTTCCATTGCAGCTAAAACTACTTCAATTGGATTGGTTCGGTTTTTATTTGGAATTCCACCTGCACACATGTATGCATCTCCAACTGTTTTTATTTTTTCAATATTAAATTTCTCAACTACCGTATCAAAATGCATGAAGAATTTATCCAATTCATCAATAAGGTCTTCCGGATTCATTTGTTCCACAATTTTAGTGAAACCGTGGATGTCCGAAAACAATACGGTAACCATTCTAAATCGTCGGGAAGATACTTTCCCTTTTGTTTGGAGCTCTTCAGCCGTTTGTTTTGGTAGTAGGTTAGCTAATAATTTTTCTGCTTTTTCTTTTTGATAGATTAACTCCTGGTTTTTATCGTAGAAGTCTTTTTCAATTTCACTTCTTTGCTTTCGCAATTCAATTCTAAACCATAAAAACATAAATACTATGAGGCTAAGGAGAATCAAGACAAATAGTAAAATATTTTGTGATAAAAATGCAATTTCAAATTGTTTGAGAAATTGGAATTGAATTATGAGAGAGTATTGAGTCATGAATTATTAGTTAAGATCAAAATGGTTCAGCGGTAATAAAAATAACCAAGATATTTGAATTATAAGACTTAAACCTAATTTAATCTGATTTGTTCACATGCCTATATAAAATTTGCTACTTTAACAAAAAATGGCTAAATTGATCTCTGGTTATGTTAAGACTTAATATTGCTGATCCTCTTTTACTCTAAACTATGGAAAATACAAAACGATCATTACTTGTAGCATGGGATTTTTCAACAGTAGCAGAATATGCACTGGAACATGCGTTAATTTTTGCGGAGAATGTAAGTGCCGAGGTAATACTTGTTCATATTGTTAAGAAAGAATCTCAAATTGTAGAAGCCAAGGAAAAAATGGCTAAAATGATTGAGGATTTTGAAAAGGAGAAAAATGTTCGTCTGGAATCAATTGTTCGGGAGGGAAGTATTTTTACTACTATTAATGATATTGCCAAGGAGATGAATACTATGTTAGTACTTATGGGAACTCATGGTATTAAAGGAATGCAGAAGCTTACTGGCAGTTGGGCCTTAAAGGTAATTGTTGGATCCAGAGTTCCTTTTGTAGTGGTTCAGGCACCACCGGTGCAGAAAAAATATTCATCTGTAGTTTTGCCTGTCGACTTTAAGAAAGAGAACAAGGAAAAGCTAAGTTGGGCTGAATTTTTAGGTAAATTTTTTAAAGCAAAAATGCGAATCATTACGCCTAAAATGCCTGAAGGTCAGATGCTGCAAAGAACAAAAGCAAACCTGGTTTTTGCTAAGAAGTATTTGGAAAATAGAGGAATTGATTATGAGATTGATACAGCTGATGGAGGAAATGATTTTGCAATGGAAACTGTCGATTTCGCGAAGAAGATTGATGCTGATATTATATTGATTATGACTACAAAAAATATTTCATTCCAGGATTACATGCTGGGAGCTCACGAACAATTTGTTATAGCAAACTCAGCTCATATACCAGTTATGTGTGTAAATCCAAGAACAGATCTTTCCAAATACGGAAGTTTTTATTAATGCTTATTTTATTAATATCTATATTTGAACAACGGTTTTTTAGCCGTTGTTTTTTGTTTGATTAATTTGATAATAGAAGAAAAATGAAGTTAGTTTTTGCGACCAATAACCCGAATAAATTAATGGAGCTTCAGAACCTTTTAGGTGATGATATTGAATTGCTAAGTCTTGCAGATATTAATTGCAATGATGAAATTCCTGAAGATCATGAAACGCTTGAGGAAAATGCGACACAAAAGGCGGAATACATCTACAATAAATTTAAGTTGAATTGTTTTGCTGATGATACAGGATTGGAAATTGAAGCATTAAACAATGAACCGGGCGTCTATTCAGCAAGATACGCAGGTGTTGATAAGGATGCGAAAGCAAACATGAAAAAGGTTCTTAAAAATTTAGAAGGAGAATCGAATCGATTGGCAAGGTTTAGAACTGTAATTTCGTTGTTTTTAAATGATGAAGAGTATCAGTTCGAAGGTATTGTTCATGGTAATATATTGGAAAGTGAAAAGGGAAGAGATGGATTTGGGTATGATCCGATATTTGAACCTAAAGGATATTCAATCTCATTTGCCGAAATGGAAATGTCAGAAAAAAATAGGATAAGCCATAGAGGATTAGCGGTTCAAAAACTAGTAAAATTTCTTTTAAATTATAAATAATAGTCAGTTTTTATAAGTTATTATGCGACAGTTGTATATTGTAGTTTTATTGATGTTTAACTTTATTTATTTAAAGGCTCAGGACTTTACATCATGGACAGAACATTTGCCTTATAGAAAGGCGACACACCTTGTCGCGAATAATAAAAATATATTTTGCCTTACTCAATCCGGTTTGTTTTCTTATTCATTAACCGATAATGAAATTGTAAGTTATACCAAGGCAAAGGGTTTGTCGGATGTTAATATTACAGCAATAGGATGGTCGGAAGAGCAAAATTCTTTATTATTAGGATATGATAACGGCAATTTGGATCTGATAAAAGATAATGAGATCATTAATATCTCTGAGATCAATAAATTTTCCACTATCGATAACAAAACAATTAATTCCATAACAGTTTCAGGAGGTTTTGCTTATTTAGGAACTGATTTTGGAATTGTACTTCTCAATATTGAAAAAGAAGAAATAACTGATACTTATATTATTGGGGCAGGAGGAAAAAGGTTAAAAGTGAATGATGTTGTTCTAAGTTCGAATGAAATTTGGGCAGCAAGTGAGGAGGGCATTTACAATGCAATGTTAAATTCCACAAATTTAGTTGATTTCAACAACTGGAATCTTGTAACTAATATTTCTGCAAGTAATCGAGAGTGTAAGGATTTGGAATTTATTGGTAACGATTTATTTGTATTGCGATCGACATTTGGTACTACCAGTGAAATTTATAAGCTCACAAATAATATATGGTCAGAATTTCAGTCCAATACAAGTCAAATTTATTCTATTAAAAACATTAATAATAACTTGTGGCTGTGCCAATCGGATATTATTAAAGAGTTAAGTGTTAATGGCACACAACAATCTTCTATCACCTTAAATGATAATGATGATTTTAGAGATGTGTATCAGATAAATGATAGGGTTTTTATTGCCGATTATGAACGTTCATTAATTGAAAATCACGGATCTTCCTATGAAGTAATCAAACCCGATGGACCTATGAGGTCTGATATTAGCTCGGTACATTCTGTTGGAGATCAAACATGGGCAGTGGCTGGAAATCATGATGATTTGTATCAAAATGTGAACACTCCTGCTGAACTATTTTTATTTGAATCTAAAAATTGGAAAAATTTCACCCAGGAAAATACAGAGGATTTATCTGGAAAGTTTGATTTGGTTGATATTACGTCTAATCAGCGAAATGAATCCAGAATATATACAGCTTCGTGGGGAGATGGAATTTTCTTCTTTGAAAATCAGGAGTTAAAAGCAAATTGGAATTCAAGTAATTCACCATTAGATTCAAAAGGTGTAATTTCAATGTCGTCCGATTCTGATGGAAACTTATGGGTTTTAGATGCAAATTCTAATGATGCCATTAAGGTATTGAGCTATGAAGGAGAATGGAATTCGATCCCTTACAATAGTTTGAGCAATCAGCTTGATATGCAAAAAATTATTGCGCTTGAAAACGGTGACAAATGGGTGCTAAGAGCAGTTGGAAAATCCTTGTTTGCATTTAATGAAAATGGGACAATTGCCAACAAGGATGATGATGTTAGCGCTTCATTTTCTGTTCGCGACGAAAACAATTCTACCATTACATCCCAGGTATACGATTTGGTTGAAGATAAGGATGGGAGTGTTTGGTTAGCTACGTCAAGCGGGGTGGTTGTATATGCTGATCCTGGAACAATCTTTCGAAATGGTGATTTTTATGCCTATCGCCCAATAATTACAATAGAAGGATCAACACAATTTTTATTATCAACCGAAAAAGTAATTAGTATTACTACAAATGGAGCTAACCAAAAGTGGTTGGGAACAGAAAGCTCAGGAGCATTCCTGGTTTCAGAAAATGGAGATGAACAGTTGGCACATTTCAATACCAATAACAGCCCATTGCCATCAAATAAAATTGATAAAATCTCGGTAAATCCGGGAACTGGAGAGGTTTTTTTTGTTACTGACAAGGGATTAGTTTCCTATAGAGGTAAAGTGACAGAAGGAACGGATGATTATAGTGATTTGTATGTGTATCCTAATCCGGTACGTGAGACTTATAAGGGAGATGTAACAGTAAGTGGATTGATTACTGATTCTACGGTAAAAATTACTGATGTAAGTGGAAATTTGGTTTGGGAAGGAAAATCGGAAGGTGGACAATTTATTTGGAATGGCAAGAATTTCAATGGTTCACGAGTACATACAGGTGTGTATTTGATATTCTGTTCAAATTCTGATGGATCTAAATCAAAAGTGATTAAATTGTTATTTATTCATTAGAAATAATCATGTTGCATCAAACCAAAGGCATCGTTTTAAATAGGATACAATATGGCGAAACCAGCTTGATTGTGCATGTCTACACGGAGAAATTCGGTAGGCAAGCCTACATGGTAAAAGGGAGTCGCTCCAAAAAATCAAAAAGCAAAAGCAACTTGTTTCGTCCATTTTTTCTTCTCGAAATGGAAGTTTACCACAAGGAGGGAAAGAATATTCAATCCTTAAAAGAGGTCCGACTAACCGAAACCTTAAATAACTTACTCTTTGATATTGAGAAAAGTACGATGGTATTATTTCTTACTGAAGTCTTGTCTAAAGTTTTGCGGGAAGAAGAAGCCAATCAGGAATTATTCGTATTTCTTTACAATTGTATTCGATATTTGGATTTGTGTGAAGATTCCATACAGAATTTTCATTTGTACTTTTTAACCAAGCTAACTCGCTTCCTAGGTTTTTATCCTCAGCTAAATTGGTCCGATAAATACTCTGTTTTTGATATGGATAATGGACGTTTTGTAGAAGAGGTAAATTCTCATGCACATTGCTTGGGAAAACAAGAAAGCGAAACGCTTTATTCTTTATTTAACACTTCAATTGATGATCTTAATGAAATAAAAATCAATAGTAAAGAATTAGATTTAGTTTTGAGAGGAGTTTTAAACTTTTATGCACTGCAAAGTCAAGGTTTTTCTTCCTTAAAGTCCCTTGCGGTTATCAGAGAATTGTTTGAATAGGATTATTTTCACAAAGATTTTATTTTATACATATAGTTTGAATAATTCTTTTGTTGATTAGCAGGAATTTGTATTTTTGCATGTCTTATGGCCCCATAGTTCAAGGGATAGAACAAGTGTTTCCTAAACACTAGATGCAGGTTCGAGTCCTGCTGGGGTCACTAAAGAACTGAAGCTGATAAATTTATCAGCTTTTTTTGTGTAGTCCTGTTTCGACATCATACTTCCTTTGAAATTAATTTCCTTTCTCTTTAGTTATTTAGAAAGCCCAATGGCTCATTTTATCCTGTAAGAAGCATTAAATCTATCAATGTACTTCATATGTAGAGTAATTCTGAAAAGTCTTTTAAAAAGGCTAAAACATGTTGTTTTGTTTCTTATTATCCGTTTATTTAAATCTGAATTTCTTTAGTTAAAATATTAAGCAGTATATTTATTAACAAAGATTTTTATGATTTACATGAAAAAACTACTTCATACTTGCCTAGTCTTTATTTTACCCTTGTTTCTGTATAGTCAGGAAAACAAGAGTACCATTAATTTTTTGAAAATTGAATATTCTGATTTATCAAAGATTATTTTAACCGATCATTACAATGATAATTTTGAAAGAACATGGGGTAGAGTGTATGAAATAGAGTTTTCAAAGGATAGCATTTTACTTTTTCAGACTAGGGAGTATTACTATCCTTATCAGTTTGTAACTAGTTCACTTGATTCTTTGAAAATGTTCTTATTGAGTGAACATGAAATTGATTCTACAGAGATAGAAAAAATTATTTCTGAGGTGAATAAGAGAAACACAAAGAGAAGTATAATGCAATGTTATATCGATTCTACCTATTGGGGATCTACTAACATGCTTGAGAATTGGAGTGAGAAAAGATTCATCAAGAATATTTCAAAAGTTGAAATAGAGAAATTATTAAATCAGATTAATGCCAGACACAACTCACCATTTAAATATTTAAAGGTAAATGGAATTGATAGTATTTGGTTGAAAAAAAATTCTGAAAGATTAATTGACATGTTGTCCAATGGAAGTAAGAAACAAAAGCCATACTGGACTGCATTTTACAAAGATTTATTTACTGATTACGATAATTTTAAATGGAAATATGCATTCTCTCTCTTGAGAAGGAACATGGATAGTTATCCATATTTTGAAATGCAGATGGTTACACGATCAAGTGATACGATTTGTATAAATTCTGAAGGACAGGATTTATATCAAATTCCCTGGACTATGAATGGAGAATATAAGACTTATAATCCTCTTCTTCCAATTAGTATTTCTAATTTAATTCCTGAAGAAGAATGTTGTTCTAGTAAAAATCGGTTAAATCCATCATGGAGTGAGATAGAGACAAATATAATCGATTGGATTAAGTTTAAGAATTACAAAATCGATAAAAAAAAGTGGAGAAAAATTGCCAGTGAGAAAAGAAATAATTGTAAAAAAATAAGAAGATAATTAAATAATATGAGCAAATATATATTATCCATATTGGTGTCTGTATTGTTAATAATGAATACTATACATGCTCAGGATACGTACAAGCTTGGAACCTATACAATTTCTGAAAAATCGGACTCTTCATACCATGTAACACTTAATGGGAAAGTTTATATTGAAGAAATAGAAAAAGAACGGTTTTTGAATTGTATAAACAAGTATGATAGTATTGAGGTAATCCGATCATATAAGCGGTATGGTAACCGATTAATTATTCCAATTGCTCACGGTAAGGATCATTTGGTCAATTCTGATAGGTTGTATTTGAGAGATAATATAGAACAGTCTGAATTTTATGAATTCATAAGTACATCAATTGGTGGACTCAGTTTATTTATCCTTTTAAACGATGATGGTACGTATGAATGGGAAGCGAGTAGCGATTGTAATCATCTTGTTTCTTCGGGTAAGTATACTATAGAACAGGATTCGATAGTAATACTTAATCCAGTATCGTTAAATACCCCATTGAAGAAGGATAATAGAGAAAAGGAAAAAGGGTTTTTATCCCGAAATGAAATTAAGTTTAAGAGTAAAATTTACATTTTACGTGAAGGAAGTCTTTACAATGTTAATCCATCTTGTGCAGTTAAAATATTAAAGGATTCAGATAAAATCAAGCATTTTTCATATCTAATAGGTAAATCACACATAGGTGTATGTGATATTGAAATAGAGAATTTTTATCATGGGCAAGGATTTATATTGGATTCAGAAGTAAATGATGATTACGGAATAACCACGCTAATTAAATCCGATACTACAATTGTGCTTTTCACTAAAACGATAAATAGAACACAGGAAGGAAAGGCAGAGCACTTAATTTTAGATGTAAATTATATTGTGGGAGATTATTATTTAAGTAGACCTGTAGAAAAGAATGGTGAAATTGATAAAGAATTAATTGCTTTTGTTGTGTATAAGGATCAAGAGAAATTCGAGAATATTAAACTTGTTATTAGGGCTAATAGAGTTACTGAGAAATTAGAAGTCGAAAATAAGGCGAGTATAAATTGCTGGAATATGGACTTTGGTATTGAGCCGTGAAGACTTGAAATTCGATAACCCTCTAATATTCAAGGGGGAGTAAATTAGGGTAATTTACTAAGTTGCAATGTTTGTAAGTTACATAAATACAATCAATTACAAAGGGTATTTGCAGTTCTGCTGGGGCTACCCAATCGAAAAGCTGATAGTTATATCAGCTTTTTTTGTGTATTCCTGTTTTCTATTACAATCGATTTTTACAAGGTAGAATTTGTGATATTTTCTTGTTTCAATTCCTAAAAAAAAAGATTATTACTCAAAATATGTAGGAAATGAATTTTAAATGAAAAAATTTATTTTATTTGCAGGGTTAATCTTTTAATTAAAAGCAGTAATTTTTTTATGATTTAGTAAATGAGAAATACATATTTTGATTTGATAGATCAGAGCTACTATTTTCCGCAGGAAGGCTTCGATCTCAGAGACAATTCTCTTACATTTCAGGGAATATCTCTAAAATATCTAATTGAAAAGCATGGTACTCCATTCAGATTCTTTTACCTTCCGAAAATTGGAGACCAGATTAAAAAAGCACGCAACTTATTCAATAGGGCGCTCAAAAAAAATGGGTACAAGGGAAATTACAACTATTGCTATTGCACCAAGTGTAATCACTTTGCTCATGTAATTGGAGAAGCGCTAAAACACAATGTCGATCTGGAAACTTCTTCCTCTTTTGATATCGATTTAATTTTAAATTTGTACAAGGAGAATCAAATCGATTTTGATCGCATAATAGTGCATAACGGATACAAGACCGACGAGTATTTAAGAAAGATTCTTGATTTACAGAGGTTCGGGTTCAAGAATACCATTATTATTTTCGATAGTATTAATGAACTAAATAGGCTTGAGAAAATTGCCACCGATCTTACGGTTAAAATCGGTATCAGAATGGCAATAAATGAAGAGCCTCAGTCGGCTTATCACACATCTCGATTAGGTATAAGAGATGTTGAAATCATAGATTTTTACCACAATAAGATAAAGAACAATTCTAATTTGGATTTAAAGATGCTTCACTTTTTTGTCGATTCAGGCATAAAGGATAGTATCTATTATTGGGGAGAATTTCAGAGAGCATTAAAGGTGTACACCGAGCTAAGGAAAGAATGCGAAAGCTTAAATTCTTTTAATTTGGGAGGTGGTTTTCCCATACGTAATCATCTGGGATTCGAGTACAATTACGAATACATGATTAACGAAATTGTATCGAATATTAAAGATGCCTGCGTGCGCGAAGAAATTCCGGAACCGAATATCTATACCGAATTTGGTAAATATACCGTTGGGGAAAGTGGCGCTATCATTTTTAAGGTACTGGAACAAAAACAGCAGAATGATACCGAATCGTGGTACATTATCGACAACAGTTTAATGAATACCATTCCCGATGCTTGGTCGATTCATGAAAAGTTCATTCTTCTACCTATAAACAAGTGGAATAATGAATACAAACGAGTAAATATTGGTGGCATTAGCTGTGATCATTCCGACTATTATAATTCTGAGGATTTGAATCAGGAGGTTTTGTTGCCCGATTATTCGGATGAGGAAAAAGAACCTTTATATGTTGGCTTTTTTCATACGGGAGCTTATCAGGATGCCATTAGTGGATATGGTGGAATCAAACACTGTTTAATACCCTCTCCAAAGCATGTTATTATTGATCGTGACGCAAAAGGGAACTTTTTTGATTACGTGTACAGAAATGAGCAATCGGCAGATGAAATGTTTAAACTTTTAGGTTATAACAAAGAATGAGAAATTTTGCAGGAATAGAAGACGAATATTGCGGTTTTGATGCTGCGGCAACACTTCTGCAATCCATACCATACGACGGAACAAGCACTTGGGGCAAGGGAGCAGATAAAGCTTTCCCGGCTTTATTGGATGCTCTGGAAAATATGGAGCTTTACGATATCGAAACCAATTCGGAAGTGTACAAAACAGGTGTGCATATCTTGCCCGAGATTTTAGAAGACGCATCGCCCGAGGCAATGGTCGATACAGTTTATAAAGCAAGCAAAGAGATTCTACATACAGGAAAATTTCCAACATTCTTTGGTGGTGAACACTCTGTTAGTATTGGTATTATTAAGGCTTTTGCCGAGAAGTACAAAGATCTTACTGTCTTGCAATTGGATGCTCATGCCGATTTGCGCTCAGAGTATGATGGAACACCCTATAATCATGCTTGTGCAGTGCACCAGGCAAGTAAAACTTGTAACTTGATTCAAGTGGGAATCCGTAGTATGGATTCAAGTGAATTGGCATATTTGAATCAGGAGAAATGCTTTTTTGCAGAAGACATTCATCAGAAAACTGAGTGGATGGATCATTCCATAGATTTAATGACTCAGGATGTTTATGTAACTATCGATTTGGATGTTTTTGATCCGTCAATCATGCCATCAACCGGAACGCCGGAGCCCGGAGGACTCGATTGGTATACGGTTATTCGATATCTGCGAAACGTATTTCAGAATAGAAATGTGGTGGGATTTGATATTGTTGAACTGGCACCACAGGAAGGACATAAAGCTTCCGACTTTTTATGCGCTAAACTTTATTACAAACTATTAAGCTACAAATTCGAAAATCATGGAAAATAGAGGACCCATATCCAAATTTATAGTAGAGCATTACCGTCATTTTAACTCAGCAACTTTGGTAGATGCAGCTCAGGCTTACGAGAAGCATTTGGAAGGTGGTAAGAAGATGATGATCACCCTTGCCGGAGCAATGAGTACGGCGGAATTAGGGAGATCGTTGGCTGAAATGATCCGTCAGGACAAGGTGCAAATAATCACTTGTACCGGAGCTAATTTGGAAGAAGATATTATGAATCTTGTGGCTCATTCGCATTACGAGAGAGTTCCGAATTACCGCGATTTAACGCCACAACAGGAATGGGATTTACTGGAGAAAGGCTTGAATCGTGTGACGGATACTTGTATTCCCGAAGAGGAGGCTTTTAGACGTTTGCAGGATCATGTCTTTCAAATTTGGAAAGATGCTGAAGTGAAGGGGGAACGTTATTTCCCTCATGAGTTCATGTATAAGTTGCTATTGTCTGGAGTATTGGAACAGTATTATGAGATAGATCCTAAAAATTCATGGATGCTGGAAGCTGCTAAAAAAAATTTACCAATAGTAGTTCCAGGATGGGAAGATTCTACCATGGGGAATATTTTTGCTTCTTATTGTATTAAAGGAGAATTGAAAGCCTCAACCATGAAATCGGGTATCGAATACATGACCTGGTTGGCTGATTGGTATACAAATAATGCGGAAGACAAAGGAATTGGCTTTTTCCAGATTGGTGGAGGAATTGCAGGTGATTTCCCAATCTGTGTAGTGCCAATGCTTTATCAGGATATGGAAAGAACCGATACTCCATTCTGGTCTTATTTCTGCCAGATTTCGGATTCAACTACAAGTTACGGATCGTACTCCGGAGCGGTGCCAAATGAAAAGATTACCTGGGGAAAGCTGGGAATCGACACACCTAAGTTTATTATTGAATCAGATGCAACAATTGTTGCTCCATTGATATTCGCCTATTTATTGAGATGGTGATACGAATAAAATAAACCCTAATTAAATCCAAAAATGAATGCTAATAGTAAGCCTAAGGTAATTCAGAATTACGAAAAGCTAAGTAAAGAGATTCAGGAACAAATCAAGCTTTATTATCCTGATGGTTATATGGATCATTTGATCGAGTTTACCAACCCTAAAGGTGAGCGTGTAAGTGCATTGCCTTTTGAAACTGATGAAAAGATCTATATGGTTCGAATGTCGGTTCGTAAGGCACAGGAACTTATCGAAGAAGATTCTGATTACGATGAGGATGGTGTTTTACTTTCTAACCGTCGTGAAAAATATGAAGACAAGTATGCTGATGTAGACTACTTGTTTGATGATGAAGAGGATTAATGCTGGTTTATTTGGTTACTGATAGGCAATAACGGGAACTTTGGAAAGAAACCAGTTATTGCCTGCAAATGAGTATAATGATAAAGCTTTTTTGTAATTTATACTTACATCATTAAGCTTGTGTCATATGCTATTGGTAATAGATAATCAGAGTGCTTTTATAAAGAAGTTCAAACGTCAATTTTTGGCAGAGCAAGATTTTGATTATGTGTTTTTTGATCATAACCAACCTATTACTTTGTCTGCAAAATCTAAGATTAAAGGGATCATTCTGTCGGGCGGGAGAGGAAATCCGTACGAACCATTAAATCTGACGTCAAATTTTATTGCTCTAATGAATTTTGATGTGCCAGTGTTGGGGGTTTGTTTGGGGCATGAAATTATTGCCGTTAGCTATCGTGGCAGGATTAAAAGATTATCAGAGTATCATGGAGGAAAGGAGGAAGTTATAATCACCCAACCCGATGACCCTATTTTCAATGGTCTGAAATCTAACTCGGTAAACTTAATGAAGAGGCATAATTTTCACGTTTCTGAGTTACCAGAGGAATTCATAAGCTTAGCAGAATCAAATACTTGTTTGAATGAGATTATTAAGCACAAGCACAAACCAATTTATGGTTTTCAATCTCATCCTGAAGTATCCGGAAAAGAAGGAATCCTGATGGTACAGAATTTTTTAAAGATATGTGAAATCATGTAAATGTATGATTATGAATTGGAAGTATTGGATAATAATCAGTTCTATTTTAATAGGTGCATATGTTCTTGCCTTTGTTTTGAGAAAGTTGATTAATTTATTTGTTAAGCGACAATCAAAAAAGGTAAATGTAGATCCAACAAATTTTTCATTTATTAAAAACTCAGTCTCATTCTTTGTTTATACTGGTGGATTAATAGCTGTTTTTTATGTAACTCCTTCATTAAAGAACATTAGTGCAGCCCTATTTGCTAGTGCGGGTATATTTGCAGCTATTGCAGGTTTTGCTTCACAAAAGGCATTTAGCAATATTGTTGGAGGAATATTTATTTTAATATTTAGACCATTCGGAGTGCGGGATACTATAGAAATTGATAATATGCATAAAGGAGTTGTAGAAGAAATTACACTTCGTCATACTATAATTCGAAATTATGAAAACAGAAGAATTGTTATTCCCAATTCAATAATAAGTGATGCAACAATTATCAACAGTAATATTATTGATGAAAAGATTAAAAAATTTGTTGAGTTTGAAATAAGTTATGATTCGGATATTGATAAAGCAAAACAAATAATAAGAGAAGAAGCAGCCAAACACCCATTTTTATTAGATATGCGTTCCGACGAAGAAAAAGCAAACAATACTGATCAAGTTATTGTAAGAGTAGTTGGCTTGGGAGAATATTCAGTAAAATTAAGATCTTATTTATGGGCTGATTGTAATGATAATGCATTCGTTTTGCATTGTGACTTAAATGAATCAGTAAAGAAAAGGTTCGATGAAAATGGTATTGAGATTCCTTTCCCTTACCGTACAATAATCAATAAGACTAAATAATTAATTGTATAAAAAGTGAAAATTGCACTAATTTATAATAAAGACATTCAGGGTGTAATCAATACCTTCGGAATGCAAAACAAAGAGTTCTACAATGAGGCAACAGTTAAAAAAGTTGCTCAAAGTTTGGAGAAGGCTGGTCATAATGTATCCGTTCTTGACGGAAATATGTATGTAATAGAACGCTTACAGAATTTTATGCCACGCACCATTGAAGGAGAACAAATGGGAATGGTGTTTAATATGGCGTATGGCATACAAGGTGAGAGTCGTTATACACATATTCCTTCTATGCTTGAAATGCTCGGAATTCCATATGTAGGATCTAGTCCATCTGGTCATGCTCTTGCTTTAGATAAGGTAATGACAAAGATTATTTGGCAAAGCAAAGGTTTACCAACGCCTGATTTTTGGGTATTTAATTCCCCCAATGATGATCTTTCGGATGTAAAATATCCTGTTATTGTAAAGCCTAAAATGGAAAGTGTTTCCTTTGGTTTGAAGATTGTTTACAATGAGGAAGATTTAAGAGAATCAATCAATTTTGTGACGACAGAGTTTCAGCAACAAGCATTAGTCGAGCAATTTATCAGAGGTAGAGAATTTTGCGTTGGTTTATTGGGAAATACTCCAATAGAAGCCTTTCCAGTATTGGAGATTGATTTGGAAGGTGATCCTGATGGAATACAAACAGTAACCGATAAAAAGGAAAAGCCAAAACAAAAGGTTTGTCCTGCCAATCTGTCTTCTGACTTGGCTGAGCAAATGGTTAATTTCAGTAAACAAGCCTTTAATGCTTTGGAGCTGCGTGATTTTGCCAGGGTTGATATCCGTTTGGATGAACAGGGGAATATTTACCTTTTGGAAATTAATTCTATGGCTAGTTTGGGAGAATCGGGTTCCTATCCAACAGCAGCTAAAGTAGCTGGTTACGATTTTCAGAAATTGGTTAATAAGATGTTGGATGTTGCTGCGGTGAGGTATTTTTCCAATAGTTTGTTATCGGAAATGCCAGAGGAGAAAAACAAAAGATTGTCTTTTAATTCCCGATTACGTTCCTATTTAAGAAGTCGCCAGCAGAATACTGAGATTTTACTCAAGAAATTGGTGAATATTGATTCACATGTAAGAAATATTGAAGGAGTAAATAAGTGTACAGCTTTGATAAAATCGGAGTTAACACAACTCGGGTTTACCAATGAAATATTTCCACAGTATGAGGTGGGAAATATGATGTATTTCACCAATTCCTATAACGAAGAGGTAGATTATTTAATCTTAATGCCTATTGATGATTTTCTAACCATGGCAGATCATGATAATTATCAGGAAACAGAACATCGTTTATATGGAACTGGTATTTGGGAAAATAAAGGTGGTGTTGTCACGTGTATATCGGCATTACAGTCTTTACGCTTTTCTAAACTGATAAGAAAAATAAAAATTGGAATATTCCTTATTACAGATTCTTCGATTAGCGGGAAATTTTCAAGAAATCTGATAAAAGGAAAATCTTTATATGCAAAAAAAGTATTGTCGATGCATGGAGGAGGAATTGAAGATACAATTATTACTTCACGTTCGGGCTCTGCTTTATTTTCTTACGATATAAAATTAATTGACTCAAGTGCATCCGAAAATGTAACTAGTGCTTCACAAACTTTCTTTAAGACAATAGCTGGGATTATTGATTTGAGTAAGAACAATCCTGATAGTGTAATTGCTCCTTATCAGTCTGATTTTAAATCGAATATTTTTAAAGTTCAGGCTTATGGTACTTCAAAAATCAGTACTCGTTTTAACTCCAAAGAAGAATTTACACAAGTAGAATCTAAAATTAAAAAACTTGTAGCACTTCCTAAAAGCAAACAAAAATTGTATCAAATGCATTTTGATGGAGGTGTAACTCGTCCTCCAATGATTGGTAATGATGTCACCAGTGAGCTATTCCAAAAAATAAAAGAAATTGCAAAAGGAATAGATACAAGAATTAGGGAAGAACACAGATGGAGTTCATCTGACATTTGTTCAATAGGTTCAGATAAACCTAAAATTGATGGATTAGGAGCCATAGGCGGTTTCGACAAACAGAAATCCGAGTTTATTATGAGACATAGTCTTGTTGATAGAGCTTTGCTTCTATCCTTGATATTAAAAGAAATCTAAAAAAATGAAAACCAATGCAAGTCATTTATACTTATAAAAGACAAGTTAATGAATCAATGTTTAATTCATGGACATTGATTCAGGTTTTCTTAATTGCTTAGTATACAATGAAGTATAAATAAAACTTGTAGTCCTTCTGGAGCTACTAATAAATTAAAGCTGATAGTGTTATCAGCTTTTTTTGTACTCTTGTTTTAACTCAATTTTATCCACAAGATTTGTCTAGACATTAAATCAGTTACTCCAATGTATTCTAGATAAGAATTATTGATGATGCTTTAGTATTTTGCATTACCTTACAAAGTATTTCAGTGATTATCAACAAAAATAATCTGCTGATATAGCATTAGAGTTTTAAATGCTTAAAAGCAGAATTATGACATCATAAGATTTGAGAACTATAATACGGAAAAAGAAATTTAGTTTATCCTCAGTATGAATTTATAAATTAATACTATCCATTGAATTTAAACAATCAATATCACTTCGAGATACTGGCAGTTATAATAACTGCTGTATTCAAGTTCATCCTAATGGATTGGATAAATTTAAGAGCATTCTATACATTTGGGGTTATTCTCTTTTGGTTGATTTACATTTTGTACAAAGTAAAAACGAATCCAAAAAGCTTGCACATTTGGGGTTTTAAGAAAGAGCACTTCAAGCAAACAATTATTTATTTAATCCCTTTAATTCTTATAAGTATTGTAATATCTATTATTTACGGTAGTTATAATAGTAAGCTGTCTTTTTCCTGGCATTTTATTTTGATATTCTTACTTTATCCGTGTTGGGGTATTATTCAACAATTTATGATGTTGAGTATTATATCACATAATCTGGTAGCCATTTCAGAGTTAAAAATTAACAGGTATTTTATTATTTTTCTAGTGTCAATTTTATTTAGCCTAATTCATTACCCAAGTTATTCGCTAATGATTTTCACCTTCTTTTTAGAAATGGTGTTTATTACGGTATATCTAAAATGGAGAAACTTGTGGGCTATAGGTCTAGCCCATGGTTGGATAGCAACATTTATATTGTACTTTATTTTGAATCGCGATCTTTGGTCTGAACTCTTTGCACGATTCTAAATGTCAAAGAATCTACGCAACTTTATTTCAACCTTGAGCCTGTAATGTACAAATAACAATAATGTTGATATTGGTATAAGGCATGACCCTGCAATGATACTCCATCGAAGTTGGATAGCATTTTTAAAATAGAATGATATGAAAAATTCGGTGCATATAAGAAATATGCCAATTGCTAAAAATATCACAGCTAAGATGTTGAAACCATGATGTTTTGATATTTTTACAATCCACAATACCATTATCAATAGAGCATATAGCGAAACAAGAATTGGTATGCCAAGCTTTATTCCCCATCCTGTGTTTGAACTTATCAAGTCTAGAAGTATAATGAGAAGAGCATTGGAAAATAAATTGCCCAAGACTAAAAAAAAGGCTTTGTTCAGACAGAATATGAAACAGCTAATGTTGGCAAAAAGTGCAATCGAGACAACTATATTATACAATGACCAAGTGATGGTTTTGTTTAAAATTAAATTGATAATCATTGTTGCAATACTTCCGGATAGCAAAATTATGCCAGATATTTCCCAAAATAGTTTTCGTTTCTGAGCATTTGTCAGGTTCTTACCACCATTCTGGATTTCACTCTCAAAATTAACTTGTTTTGATTTCGATGCACAAGGGACACTCGTTTTCTCTCCTGCGGATAAGCCACACAATGGGCAAGAAGTCATATCGATGTCCAATTCTACACCACAATAATTGCAAAAGCTCATATCCTAAATTTTATTTTTCAGTTTCACATTTATTCCCTGCTGACTAAGAAAGTGAAGGAATTTTTGCTCAAATTCTTTTGATTTGGAAATATTTCCAAAACTCAAAACAAGTTTATTACCATATCCAATAACTCCACAATTTAATTTAAGCTTTTTATTTGGAGGAGGTGGTGTAATAGCAAAAAAATTGACTTTATTGCTAATTATAGATGGCAACTCTACCTTTCCCAAATTGGTTACTACTCCGCTGTATTGGTTGGCTCCTTCTGAATAGTATTTTAGATGCAGAACAAGATTTTTTAACCATAAAGGTATTCCTCTGAGCAATATTTTTTTTTCGCTGCCAACATTGCGAGAGATTATTTTACTAATGAGTTTTTCGTTTGTTTCCACCTGCATTTTATGATAGACGATTTTGAGTATCTCTTCAAATGAATATTTGCCCAAGCGAAAATCTATTTCGGGCATTACAAAAAGTGAAAAATTACGCATTGTCTTACTTGGGTACATTTTTCTGAGATTAACAGGAACTTGGATTCGAGCAATATGATTCCTTAGAGATTTGCCTTTTCCCTTACATTCAAAATAAATGTTTTGCAGAACTAAAAGATATACCGCGACTAAGTATTCGGTTATGCTTACGTCTTTTTCTTGTGCTTTTTGTTGAATTTCTTTGATTGGTAAAATGGCGTACAAAATATCAAAGCGTGGCTTGTTACTTAGTTGGAAAGGTAAATGAAATGCCTTTGTTTGCCTTGTAATTGTTGGGATGTTTTCTTTAAAATAGCGATGATATGCATCTTCAAATTCTTCTTTATCGTAATCATTAATAGAAAATTGATCTATTTGATTATTATGTATTAATCCTCTCTCATTAAAATAGTAGATAAGAATTGATTTTAGAAAGACGAACAGACCGTGACCATCCGTCAGGATGTGCGAGAACTCAACACTTAGCTTATTTTTAAAGACAAGGACTCTTAGTAATAGTTTATTTTCTTTATTCGTACAGAATGCTCTGCAAGGTAGGTTGTCATCAGGCATAACTTTTACTGAATCTTTTACCTGTTCGAGGTAATACCAGAAAAATCCTTTACGTAATTGTACTTTAAAATAATGAAATCTAATTTCTGCCTTTTTAATAGCAATAAGAAGATTGCTTATGACAATCTTTTCTGTTAGCACTGCCGATAATCTTATAACTGTAGTATGCTCCTTGTTGCGAATAGCTGGAAATATTTTTGCTGCATTATCCAAAGGACTCCAGAAGGGTTTATTCTTTTTCATTGTATAATGGTTTGTTTGAAAACCAAATCTTTAGATTAAAGTTAGCAATAAAATAAACCATTGAATAATTAAAATCCCTAACTTGTTATTCAAGCTTTTCAGTAGTTACTGCTGAATGTAATAAGTTTAATATATCGTGAGGGAAATTTTAATCATTTTTTTCAGTAGTTGGAAGTTTGCAGCAGTTTTTCCAATTGCCATATATGGATTTGAAATGTCTTTTTTTGAGACAATACTATACACCAATATTGGTGGGTTAGTTGGACTCGTGTTGTTTACATTTACTTCTAAAGGTTTAATTAAAATTTACGATGTTTTATTACCTGTTATTTTCAAAAATAGGATAAAACCTAAGAGAATATTTACAAAAAGAAGGCGGCGAATTATAAAATTTAAAGCCAAGTATGGATTGCCCGGAATAGTTCTACTCACGCATGTGGTCTTGTCTATTCCTATTGGGATTTTCCTAATAACAAAATACTTTGGGAATAATAAATATAGGTACTTGTATATGGTTTTGGGGCAAGTTTTCTGGTCATTTATTTTCACACTTTTTTATACTGAGGTAAGGACCTTGATTTCAATATGACAGTAATTTTTTTGTATTCAATGAGCAACTATATTGAATCGATTATTAAAGTTTAAATATTGAAAGAATTAGTTTTTATTTATAAATGGAAATCATGAAACACAGAATTGAAAATGATACAATGGGAGCAGTTAAGGTTCCTCAAAGTAAATATTGGGGTGCTCAAACTCAAAGATCACTGGATAATTTCAAAATTGGCGTTTCAGGATCAATGCCTAAAGAAATTGTGCATTCTTATGCTTATGTGAAAAAAGCAGTTGCTCTCATAAATGGGGAATTAGGATTGTTATCTAAAAAAAAATCTACATTAATTGCCAAAGTATGTGATGAAATTATAGAGGGTAAATTGGATGAACATTTCCCATTAGTTGTTTGGCAAACAGGATCAGGAACTCATACAAACATGAATTGTAATGAGGTTATTGCTAATCGCAGTCATGTTATTCTTGGTGGAAACCTTAATGAAGAAAAACGTTTCATACATCCAATCGATGACGTTAATAAATCACAATCATCGAATGATACCTTCCCAACTGCCATGCATATTGCGGCTTATACAAAAATCATCAGTTATTTAATTCCTAAAATAGAGTTATTGAAAGAGACGTTTGCCCTTAAGTCTGATTCTATGAAGGATATAGTTAAAATTGGTCGTACTCATTGGATGGATGCAACTCCATTAACTTTAGGACAAGAATTTTCGGGATATGTATCGCAATTAGAACATGGATTGCAGGCTTTAAAAAATACATTACCGCACCTTTCGGAACTGGCAATAGGCGGAACGTCTGTGGGCACAGGAATAAATACTGTGCAAGGATATACAGAAAAAGTTGTAGATGAAATTGCAAAATTTACTTCCCTTCCTTTTGTTCCTGCAAAAAATAAATTTGAAGCCTTGGCTGCCAATGATGCAATTGTAGAATCTCATGGAGCACTTAAGCAATTGGCTGTAAGTATAATGAAGATTGCGAATGATATTAGATTTCTTGCTTCTGGACCAAGATCTGGAATAGGTGAAATTATCCTTCCAACCAATGAACCAGGTTCGTCAATAATGCCTGGAAAAGTAAATCCAACTCAAATAGAGGCTTTAACTATGGTGTGTGCACAAGTTATTGGAAATGATACAACGATCAGTATTGCTGGTTCAAATGGACATTTAGAGCTAAATGCTTTTAAACCAGTAATGATTAAAGTCTTTTTAGAGTCTGCATCATTACTTGCAGATGCATGTCAATCATTTAACGATAATTGTTTAGTTGATCTTGTTCCTAACAGAACAAGAATTAATACTAACTTAAAAAATTCATTAATGTTGGTTACCGCCCTTACTCCACATATTGGCTATGATAATGCTGCCAAAATTGCTAAAAAAGCATTTGTTGATAATATTACTTTAAAGGAGGCAGCCATTGAACTTAAATTCCTAACAGATGAACAGTTTGAATTTTGGGTAGATACTTTCAAAATGACAGGTCTGACCAAATAGATGTTGAAATTGGAATTTCGTACAAATAATCGGTATCATTTTTTATTTTCCTCTTCAATAGCCATACTTCCTTAAAAACTGTAAATCCTGGGTATGTTATTTCTCTGTTAATTTTTCTTTTGTAGACTAAATCTAAATAATAAAACAATAGATTTAGTAGTTCAATTAAAATGTAAACTATAGTATGAAAGGAAAAATAATCGTAGGTAGTATATTGGCAATTGCATCATTTGTTTTTGTTGCCTGTTCGAGTGATAGTGATAAAATGGATTTTGACAAGGACTTGTATGTTACTATTCCTGATTCAAGTTTTGAAGCAGAATTAATTGAACAAGGGATCGATTCAGATGGTATAGTGAACCAGGAAATTCTCAAATCAGACGCTGAGAAAGTTAGTGAATTGGATTTAAGTAATTCCAAAGCGGATAAAATAAAAGACTTAACGGGAATCGAAGCTTTTACAAATTTACATTATTTGGTTGCAAATCAACATGAAATTGCGAGTATCGATTTAAGCGCTAATACCTTATTAGATACAATTTACTTTAGTGGTAATTACTTAAACAGTATCGACTTAAGTGAAAATACAAATCTAATTTTAGTGGATGTTCAGGCTAATGGATTGAAATCAATTACAGGAATTTCGGAATTGACACATCTAAAAAAACTGAATGTTTCCTGGAATGATTTGGAACAATTGACTGTTCAAAATGAATCGATTGAGGTTTTGCATGCTAGCCAAAATCTGTTAAGCTCTTTAAATACTGAAGGATCGGTCAATCTGAAGAATATTTTACTGAGAACGAATAAATTGGCAACAGTAAATTTTAGCTCCAATGTATTGTTAGAAACCTTAGTGCTTCCTGACAATAAGCTTGAAAACATTAATTTAGAGCAGAATAGTAAGCTAACGCACTTTCATATTTTTGACAATTTACTTTCGGATTTGGATTTATCTAACAATCTTGACTTGGTAGAAATAAAAGTAGATCGAAACGAGTCTTTAACTTGCATTAAAATTAATGAGGGACAATATATTCCAAGTGTTTCCATATCTGATTATCAAAAGTTAAGTAGTACTTGTGATTGATTTTGTGAAATTCCAGGGAAAGGTGCTTAGTAGTAGTAATGATCAGATAAAAATGTATAGAATTCAAGTAAATCATATGAAATTATCTTTTCGCATACTTATTAATTAATTCCATTTTAAAGCATATTTTTTATAATTTCGTTGCTGCAATAGGGTAAAAATAAACGATTAATAAGCATAAAAATGGATATTAAAGCACTTAATGAAGAGTTAAGAGGTAAATCACCAAAGGAGATTATTGAATGGGCAGTTGAGTTCGGTAAAAAACCTGTAGTTACTACAAATTTCAGACCTTACGAAGCGGTTATTCTGCATGCTTGTGCCGAGGTGAAAAAGGATATGGAAGTTATTTGGTGCGATTCAGGGTACAATACATCCAATACCTATCGTCATGCCGAAGAAACAATAAAGCAATTGGACTTAAATGTAAAATTGTATGTTCCTAAGCAAACTGCAGCACATCGCGATGTGGTTATGGGTATTCCTGATATTAATGATCCGAAACATGCTGAGTTTACCGAGCAAGTGAAGCTTGAACCTTTCAGAAGAGCTATGTCTGAGCACAAGCCAGATGTATGGTTTACAAACTTGAGAAAAGGACAAACTGCTTTCCGTGATTCTATTGACATTCTTTCACTTTCTGCTGATGGTATGCTTAAAGTAAGCCCATTTTACGATTGGAGCGACGAGCAAATGGATCAATATCTTGCGGAGAATAATTTGGGAATTGAAACCAAGTATTTCGATCCTACAAAAGTTCTTGGTAATCGCGAGTGCGGATTACATGGTTAATCATATTAACTAGGCTTATTTATGAGTCTATTGAGAAAATAAAATTTAAAAAAACGCTTTTGTCCGTATCTGGATAAAAGCGTTTTTTTATGCAATGCCATAAAACCTCTTACGGAGGTATAAAATCATCGCAGAAGCGAACCTACGCTTGCAGAATCCAATCGAACGATCAAATCATCGATTTTACCAATAAATATGTCAATTCTACCTTAAAAGTTGTCGATTCTGATCTTGCAGCATCAATTTTACCACTTACATTGCCGATTTTACCATTCACAAAATGCATTTTGAGCTTCATTTATCAATGCTACCATTAAATCCAGCTTATTTAAGTTTGACTTTGGCTATTAAACTCAAAAGAACCTTCTTTTTTGAACTCCTCTAATTTCTTCTCAAAAATTGCAGAGAAGTTATTCAATTCATCTTTGTGTTTATCAGCAAAAGAAAATCGAAAAGGAGAGTGGCGTTCACATAATTCTATAAATTCCGGACTAAAATCTTTTGGATTACTTACAACCGAAGAGGCGAATAATAATCCGAAACTTCTTTTTATTAATCCCTGAAAAGACAACTGCTTCGGATAGATTTTTTCAATTGTGGCATGTACTTCTTTACCCAAATGATAGGTTTTGCATAGCATTCTGTCTAAATATTGAGAGTGAAGATTTCTGGAAAAGCATGTAAAAACTCCTTCGTACAAATCGTCTCTGGCATCTTGTAAATCATCTAATATTTGCAGGTAAGCACCATATTCGTATAGAAACTGAAGCTGATCCATATTTAACTCTCCGGCAATTAAATAGCCATCGGCAATAACCGAAGTTGCACCTTTGGTCACGGCAATTTCAAAACATTCCAAATCGCTCAAAACCTGCTTTGAACTGGTTAAGGCAATGCTTTTGGTTTGTGCATTGTGAATGTCTAGTAAGCTCTCATATACTTTTGGGAATTGGGATCTTTCGAAATCACTTTCTATCAAAGCAACTAAGTCGTAAATTTTCTGCTCGCTATCATTCTCTGCATTCACATTTTCACCTGCCAGTCGAAGTGCAAATCGTTTCGAAAATTCTATTTTTTCATGATGAGATATTCGGGAAGAATCAATAAAATTATCGGTATACGGATATAGTAAACTATAAGCTAAAGTAGCCTGTGTGGTTTGCACAGGGTAGCCAAATAAGGATTGTAAGCCGAACACTATCCACTGGTTTCTTAATGCCTGAAACAGTTCCTCACTTTCCAATTCGGGATCAAACTGAAGTGCTTTTTGAATAAAATCTTTAGTTGCATCAACCATGTCATCGGAAAAGATCATTTCAAGCTGGTCGTTTGTATAAGACAATTCATCTTTAAAGAACGATTTGCATTTGCTGAGTAGCAGGAGGTTCTCTTTCGTTTCTGTTTCGCTATATGAACGAACATAGTTTAGAAATCGATCGCACTTCATCTCCCAAATAAATTTTTCAATACTAGAAAATCTTTTTTTATTGTTTGGAAAATCTTCAGAGCAATTCAACCATTTGTTGGTAAATTGATTTAGGAATTTGTTGTATGTTTTTGTGTGGTCTATCATTTTGGGTCTTTTAATTTGTTGATACAAATTGAGAAAAATACTTGAGCTTGAAAATTTAAATCGTTCAATGAAGCTTATCACTTGTCGAAATGGATTTTTGCATTGATGTTGTTTGCAGAACACTTGTTAAATCATTGAAAGTGATGGTCAATTTTTTTACTTTAGCAACTTGTGTACCGATCACTGGTGTTTTAGAGATCTTG